>Ga0302296_1002136_pt1 | contig 13605 bp, 12 predicted proteins | sample III_Fen_N3_1_FD_194546 | JGI IMG/M metagenome (GOLD analysis project Ga0302296, IMG submission 194546) | Peat permafrost microbial communities from Stordalen Mire near Abisko, Sweden - III_Fen_N3_1 | ecosystem: Environmental > Terrestrial > Soil > Wetlands > Permafrost | place: Sweden: Abisko... | reverse complement strand
TACAATCAACACTGTCCAACGATGATGAAATTATTCGTTTAAGAGGAAATATAAAAAAATCGGCATCGGCTAAAGTTGACAACGGAACACTATCCATCACTGACTTGATTCGCGAAATAAATGCTGAAGATCAGGCAAAACAACTCAAATCCTTGCATGAAATTCAGCTGATAATGAATGTATATCAACTTAAAAATAATATCAACAATTAAACCCCATATCCGGCGACCGGCGGAATTTAAAATACTTACGATATGAAAACAAACTCTATTACACCTTCTTCAAAACGTAAAGTCTTATTCGGATTATCTATTATTTCAATATTAGTTACCTCGTGCGGTAAATCAAAAAGTGACGCAGATGCTTTCGGTACTTTCGAAGCTACCGAAGTTATCGTTTCTGCTGAAGCAACCGGTAAAATTCTTTCGTTCAACGTAGAAGAAGGACAGGTGCTAACTGCCAATCAACTTCTTGGCGCTATCGACAGCACGCAGCTTTATCTACGCAAACAACAGATTGCCAGCAGTAAAAAAGCATTATTGAGTCGACGCCCTGATATCAAAAAGCAAATTGCCGCTATCGAACAACAAATTGCAACAGCCAAAACCGAGCACAACAGATATCAAAACCTGGTGAAAGCAAATGCAGCCAATCAAAAACAATTGGATGATATAAATGCACAAATTGCCCTACTGGAAAAGCAACTTGACGCACAAAAAACCACTTTAGTAACCGGCAATCAAGGCATCAACAACGATAGTGAAGGCATTTCGCTACAAGTATCGCAATTAGACGACCAGTTGAAAAAATGCAATATTACAAGTCCGATAGCCGGAACCGTACTGGTAAAATATGCCGAAATGGGCGAAGTAGCTGCACCGGGCAAAGCACTTTTCAAAATAGCGGATACCGACAACATGATTCTACGTGCTTATGTTACTGCCGATCAACTGACTAAACTGAAAATTGGTCAGAAAGTGAAGGTTACGACCGATTTTGGCAAGGATGACACCAAAGAATACACAGGTACATTGGCCTGGATTTCAAGCAAATCGGAATTCACGCCCAAAACTATTCAGACCCGCGACGAACGTGCAAATTTGGTTTATGCAGTAAAAATAAACGTCAAGAATAATGGTTTATTGAAAATCGGGATGTATGGAGAAGTATCGTTTTAGTTGAAAGTTGATAATTATTTCTTATACTTCCAAATATACAATCTAATGGACAAACAAAATATTCAATCTGAATCGGCTATTAGTTGCAAATCAATCAACAAAAAATACGATACAATTGAAGCTCTAAAAGGGGTTAACTTCGAAGTGGAAAGAGGTGAAATTTTTGGAATCATCGGACCTGATGGAGCTGGAAAAACGACGCTCTTCAGAATTCTGACAACCCTAATCTTAGCCGATAGCGGAACAGCCTCGGTGGATGGATTTGATGTAGTGACCGATTACAAAGAGATTCGCAAACGGGTTGGTTATATGCCTGGGAAATTCTCGCTCTATCAAGATCTGACAGTGGAGGAAAACCTGAACTTTTTTGCTACTGTTTTCAATACCACTATCGAAGAAAATTACGAGTTAATAAAGGATATTTATCAACAGATTGAACCCTTCAAAAATCGTAGAGCAGGGAAACTTTCGGGCGGAATGAAGCAAAAACTGGCACTAAGTTGCGCGTTGATTCACAAACCAAGTGTGCTTTTTCTGGACGAACCGACTACGGGTGTCGATCCGGTATCGCGAAAAGAATTTTGGGGAATGCTCAAAAACCTGAAGGCGCAAGGTATTACCATTCTGGTTTCCACGCCTTACATGGACGAAGCCGGTTTGTGCGACCGCATTGCGCTGATTCAAAATGGACAGTTCCTGAAAATCGACACACCAAAAAACATCGTCAATCAATACGAAAACAAGCTTTGGGCAGTTCAAAGCGACAATATGTACAAACTGTTGAATGATTTGCGGGCCAACGAGCTTACAAGTAATTGTTTTGCCTTTGGAGATAAACATCATGTTTCGGTGAGCAATGAACAGTTATCAATAAAAAGTTTGAAAGAAACATTGGATAAGTTAGGCCATACAAATATTGAAATCAGAGAAATAGAGCCAACAATTGAAGATTGTTTTATGCAGCTATCCCAGAAATAAGAGGCAAGAAGAAAGAAAATGGAAAAAACAATTCAACATAATTCCAACAAAGTAATTATTGCCGAAAATCTAACCAAGAAATTTGGGCATTTTAAAGCAGTGGATAATATCTCGTTTGAAGTGGAGCGAGGTGAAATTTTTGGATTTTTGGGAGCCAATGGTGCCGGAAAAACCACCGCTATGCGTATGCTTTGCGGACTCAGCATTCCCACCGGTGGAAAAGGGCTGGTGGCTGGATACGACATTGGAAAACAGACCGAACTCGTCAAAAAAAATATTGGCTACATGAGTCAGAAATTTTCACTGTACGATGATCTCAAGGTTTGGGAAAACATCGAACTTTTCGGTGGAATTTATGGAATGAAAGACCAGGAAATAAAGGAGAAAACAGACGAGTTGATGCGCGCCTTGAATTTTGAAAGTGAACGGAATAAATTGGTTGGTTCGCTACCATTAGGGTTCAAACAAAAACTGGCTTTTTCGGTTTCCATCTTTCATAATCCGCAAGTGGTGTTTTTGGATGAACCAACAGGAGGTGTCGACCCGATTACACGCCGTCAGTTTTGGGAACTGATTTACGATGCAACTTCGCGCGGAATAACCGTTTTTGTCACGACACATTATATGGACGAAGCCGAATATTGCAACCGTGTTTCCGTCATGGTGGATGGAAAAATTGAAGCATTGGACTCCCCAAAAAATCTCAAAAACCAATTTAATGCCAACAGCATGGATGAAGTATTTCAACAACTGGCACGCAAAGCGAAGAGAGTTGACAGTTGAGTGTAGACAATCGATAGCAAACATTTATAAAACAACTATTTACCCATAACAGAAAGAAAGAAAACAACTGTCAATTTTCAACTGTCAACTAAGTACATGAAGCAATTATTATCATTTATACGAAAAGAATTTTATCATATCCTTCGCGACAAAACCACCATGATGATTTTGCTCTTGATGCCTATCATTCAAATCATTTTATTTGGTTTTGCGCTGACGACTGAGGTAAAAGACACACAGGTAGCAGTTCTCGTTCCAACCAATGACGAAACTAGTAGTCGCATTATCGATAAGTTGAATGCCAGTGCCTACTTCGATGTGGTAGCGAGAATTCACACTACCGATGAAATTCAACCTGTTTTCAGAGATGCCAAAGCCAAACTGGTGGTTGTTTTCGAAGATCATTTTGGAGAGAAACTTCGTCATAACGGCACGGCGCATATCCAACTTCTGGCCGATGCCACCGATCCTAATGCAGCAACATCATTTACCTTTTACGCCAGCAATATTATCAACTCGTACCAACAAGAATTAATGGGCGAAAATAAAAATCCCTATCAAATTACCCCCGAAGTAAAAATGCTTTTTAATCCTCAAATGAAAAGTTCATTTAATTTCGTACCGGGCGTTTTAGGCATGATTATGCTCTTGATTTGCGCCATGATGACCTCTATCGCCATTGTTCGCGAAAAAGAAATGGGAACAATGGAGATATTACTGGTTTCACCCATGAAGCCTATCTACATCATCCTGTCCAAAATCACTCCCTATTTTGTGCTTTCGTGTGTGAATTTTGCTACCATCATGGTGCTTTCGGTATTTGTATTGGGTGTGCCTATTGCGGGGAGTTTTATGAGTTTAGTCGCCGTTTCGCTACTGTATATTTTTGTTTCGCTATCGTTCGGTCTACTCGTTTCCACCATAACACACTCGCAACAAGCCGCCATGTTGGTGTCCGGAATGGGACTCATGATTCCGGTAATGCTTCTTTCGGGTATGATGTTCCCTATAGAAAATATGCCACTTCCGCTCCAATTGCTTTCGAATATTGTTCCTGCTAAATGGTATATCAGGGCTGTAAAAGCCATTATGATTGAAGGTTTAGGAATTACTTCCGTGCTTAAAGAAGTTGGAGTACTTTGCCTTATGGGTATCGTTTTGGTCACCATCAGTCTGAAAAAATTTAAAGTGAGGTTGGAGTAGAAAAGAGGCAAGAGGTAAGGAGTAAGAGGTAAGAAAAAAACAGACAATAGTATGATAAAGTATCTTCTTAGAAAAGAATTCAAACAAATACTTCGGAATGGGTTTCTTCCGAAGATGATTTTTATATTTCCGCTCAATGTGCTGCTCATTTTTCCGTGGGCGGCCAGTTACGAAATAAAAAATCTGAACCTGAGCGTGATCGATAACGACCACAGCACGTATTCGCAACAGCTTACTCAGAAAATAATTTCATCCAATTATTTCAAACTTACTGACGTGTCGCCAAATTACAACAAGGCACTGAAAAGCATTGAAAAAGGGGAATCCGATATTATTCTTGAGATTCCGCCCCATTTCGAAAAAGATTTGGTAAATCGTCAAGGGGGTAAAATCATGATTTCGGCCAATGCAGTAAACGGGATGAAGGGAAGTATCGGCATGACCTATCTCTCGAGCATCATAAGCGATTACAACGGGCAGGTTGTTCAGGGCTTGATGCCAACCGGCGCGGGAACCAACTCCACTCCTACCATTCAAATCGATTCACAGTACCGTTTTAATCCGCATCTCAATTACCGTGTTTTCATGGTGCCGGCACTGATGGTAATGATTCTTACTTTGCTGTGTGGTTTTTTGCCAGCCGTATCCATCGTTACTGAAAAAGAGCGGGGAACCATGGAGCAAATTAACGTAAGTCCGGTTTCAAAATCGATGTTTATTCTGGCAAAATTGATTCCATACTGGATCATCGGATTTATTGTTATCAGTATAGGTTTCCTTGTGGCGTGGGCAGTGTATGGCTTAATACCAGCCGGATATTTTGCATCCATTTATTTGTTTGCCGCTATCTACATTTTGGCTATTTCGGGCCTGGGTCTGGTTATATCCAACTATGCAGCCACCTTACAGCAAGCCATGTTTATCGTATTTTTCTTTATGATGCTGTTTATTATGCTGAGCGGTTTGTACACGCCTATCGACAGTATGCCGGAGTGGGCAAAGTGGATAGCTGCCTTCAATCCGCTGAAACATTTTATGATCGTGATGCGCTCTATTTATTTAAAGGGAAGCAATCCGTTACAACTGATGAATCAATTAATGGCGCTGGTCGGATTTGCCATATTCTTCAATACCTGGGCGGTATTGAGCTATCATAAAAAAAATTAGTTTTCATATTAATCAATTGCCGTCTGCTTTAGCTGACGGACAAATATATATAATATTATTGGCTTTAGCCAAATCTGAAACAGATTTGGCTAAAGCCCTTTTAAATGGAACTCCTTTCAACCGTCAGCTAAAGCAGACGGCAATTGAGCTATAATTACATCAGAATTTGGACTCAGATACTTTGAGAAAAGGCTTCTATGGCCTTCTTTACTGAGCCATGAACAAGCAAGGCATTCTTGGCATGTTCATAATCCAGGTCGAGTTCTTCCATGAGCATTCTTGTTCCGCGGTCGACCAACTTGGCATTGCTGAGTTGCATGTTCACCATTTTATTGCCTTTCACTCTGCCGAGTTTTATCATCGTAACCGTTGAGATCATATTGAGTACAAGCTTTTGAGCTGTTCCAGCTTTCAATCGTGTACTTCCGGTCACAAATTCCGGCCCGACAATCACTTCAATGCGAATATCAGCTTCACGGGCAATGGGCGAATCGGAATTACAGGCAATGGAAGCCGTCAGTACACCATTAGCTTTCGCATTTCTCAATGCACCAACAACGTAAGGCGTAGTTCCCGACGCAGCAATGCCTATAACCGTGTCGGTTGTATTAATCTGATAGCTTTGCAGTTCTTCCCAGGCTTTGGTCAAATCATCCTCGGCATTTTCCACCGGATTACGCAAGGCCTTTTCGCCTCCGGCAATCAGCCCAATCACCATGTGCGATGGCATTCCGAAGGTAGGTGGAATCTCCGAGGCATCCAACACACCCAATCGTCCGCTGGTACCTGCTCCTACATAAAAAATCCGACCGCCCCGATTCATTCGCTCCACAATTTTTTCCACCAACTCCTCTATCTGAGGAATCGCTTTGTGAACTGCCAATGCCACCTTTTGATCTTCTTCATTCATCTCCATAAGAAGTTGACCTACCGACTTTATGTCGAGGTTGGCATGGAGAGAAGATTGTTCAGTAATGTTTTGAAATGTCATGAGACTTGTGAAATAATTTAGTACTGTTTTTTTGCTTTTTTCAACTGTCAATTGTCAACTATTAACTATCAATTAGTGTGATATTTCACCAATCCCGCCATCGGACTTTGCACTACTTCTGATACTTGTATTCCTCTTTCAAAAGCCACAATTTCCAATGTGTCGCAGAAATAATGAGCAATGGAGCCAACAAACCCAACTTGTATATCTTCCAACGGATACTGCATCACATTGCGAACAAAAAACGCATCAAAACTATCGAACACCAAATTAAATATGGACGGTTCTTCAATATTTTCGAGTAAAAATGGAGTAAATTTAGACAAAAACCGATTAGGAAAAGGCTTCTTGTAAACACTATCCATAATGATGGCAGGCGTGAGTTCATATTGAGCAAAAAATTTCTCTTTCAATTCTTCAGGCAATTGATTTTTCAAACAATCGGCCACAAAGAGCTTTCCAAGCACAGCACCGCTACCTTCATCGCCCAAAATAAAACCAAGTGGCGATACATTTTCAACGATGTCATCACCATTGTAATAACAGGAATTAGATCCGGTTCCAAGGATACAGGCAATTCCCTTTTCGTGTTGAAACAGCGAACGGGCAGCACCCAGCAAATCGCTTTGAATTTCTATCATAGCATTGTTGAAGAAACGAACCAACGCTCTGCTTACCAATATCTTTTTATCCGGGAATGAGCAACCAGCACCATAAAAATAGATTTGCTCGATGTCTACACTGCCCAGTTTGGGTATCAATTGAGTATCCAGCAAAGCAATGATTTCCATATCGGTTTGGTAGAACGGATTAATACCATCCGTAAAAACCTCACGCACCACACTCCCACTCTGCACCAAACACCAATGTGTTTTGGTGGAACCACTATCGGCTATTAATATGACCCCTAAATCCCCTAAAGGGGACTTTGAAGTTACTTTATTATCTATCATCCCATTAATATTTTATTTATAACAAATACAAAGATAGGATATATTTTCAAAAGAACAGGATTCCTTTTTCAATGGAAAATTGAAAATTTAGTCGTATTTTTGACAACCCAAAACAACAATTAAACAAAATGAAACAAATAAACTGCTTCGTTGCTTGTAACGAAATTGCACAAACTGAAAAAACAGTTCAACAAATCATTCAGTCACCACTCGTAAAAAACGTCTATCTCCTTGTAAAAAAAGGGGCTAACATACAATTAAAGGATTGCCAAACACTGGAAATTGATTCCATTCAAAGCAGCAAAACTATTCAACTGATTGCAGATAAATCGGACACTCCATACTCGTTCATTTACACCAAAGACACTACGCTCGAGCTGGGACAATATGCGTTGGAACGTTTCTTTCACATTGCCGAAAGCACGAAAGCAGGACTGGTTTACGCCGATTATTACCAAATAGCCAACGGCGTTCGCTCTAACTCACCGGTCATCGATTACCAGGAAGGTAGCTTGCGCGACGATTTCAACTTTGGCTCAGTGTTGTTCTATAACGCTGCAAATCTGAAAAAAGCCGTTGCAGAAACAGCCACCGACTACCAGTTTGCCGGACTATACAACCTGCGCCTGAAAGTATCGCAACAAGCCGAGTTGCTCCATATCAATGAATACCTGTATTCGGAAGTGGAACACGACACACGCAAGAGTGGCGAGAAACAATTCGATTATGTGGATCCAAAAAACCGTGCCGTGCAAATGGAAATGGAAGCAGCCTGCACCGATCATCTGAAAAACATCGGTGGTTATCTGACTCCTGTGTTCACGAAAATTGAATTCAACGAAAGTAATTTTCCGGTAGAAGCCTCGGTGATTATCCCTATTAAAAACCGGGTAAAGACAGTGGAAGACGCCATCAAATCGGTACTGATTCAGAAAACAGGTTTTGAGTTTAACTTGATTATTATTGATAATTTTTCTACCGATGGCACTTCGGAATTGATTTCCAACTATGCCAAACTAGACAGTCGCGTGATTCACGTCATTCCTGAACGCACAGATTTGGGTATCGGTGGGTGCTGGAATGCCGGAGTAGATAATGTGTTATGTGGAAAATTTGCCGTGCAGCTGGATAGCGACGATGTATATCAGGATGAAAATACATTGCAAACCATCGTTGATGCTTTTTACGAGCAAAACTGTGCCATGGTGATTGGCTCGTACACCATGACCAACTTTGCCATGGAAACCATCGCTCCCGGACTGATTGACCACAAAGAATGGACACCTGAAAACGGTCGTAACAATGCACTGCGCATCAACGGGCTCGGTGCTCCGCGTGCATTCTACACACCCGTTTTGCGCGACATAAAAGTACCAAACACCAGTTATGGAGAAGATTACGCACTTGGTCTACGCATCAGCCGCGAGTATCAAATAGGGCGCATCTACACTTCACTTTACCTTTGTCGCCGCTGGGATGAGAATTCGGATGCTTCATTGGATGTAGTAAAAATGAATGGACATAATTTGTATAAGGATAAAATACGGACGATTGAATTGAAAGCGAGAAAAGTCTCTTTTGTCAAAAAAGATTAATTTAAGGCTACTAAAAACAACAAAGATTAATATTCTATTAATTACCAAACTGTTATAATTAACGGAATGAATTTTGTTGCATAAAAAATCTTAAATTCTAAAATTGCACAATATGAAAAAGACATTCATCTTCAGTATTATTTTCTGTTCTTTTATTGCGTTATGGGCTAATAATATTTCCGCCCAAGAGTATAAATATGATTTAAACAAGTACTATACCCCTGATATAGTTCGAAATAGTTTTGATCTGAACTTGAACTCTAGTGGCGGATTTGACAATAGATTAAATAACAACGCACCACACTTTAATGACACAACAAGAATCAACAATTTAAGTGGTCAATTTAATTCAAGGTTCACACATTTTAAAAACACACGTAAAACAGAATCTTTATTACAATTAAACTTAGATGTAAACGGCCAATTCTCTAATAATAAAGATTGGGGGCTAACCAATGAAAAGACTCATAATTCAAGTTCAGCAGAGTACATAGACATCAATTACAGTAAAAAAATGTACGGCGCAAATAAAAAGTTTCTCTCTTTTGGTCTGTTTTCTTCTTTGAATCCATCAATGTCTTCTTCTTTGAATCCATCAAGTAGTTACACAAATAATGAAGTCAATAGTTCGACAACTGAGAATACGACTAAAAAATTTCAAGCAGAAATAAAACCTTATATCGGAATTGGTATTGGAAGGATAGAGTCAGTAAAAGATGCCCGCCAAGCTATTTACATTTTGGAGGACTTATCGAAGCGAGGTGTTTTAACCCGACATTTATCGGACGATGAAATATTCAAATTCTCGCAAGTCATTTCCCATGTAAAAAACAAACGATTCCTAGACTACAGACAACATAAAATTGATGAAATATCTACTGTTGATTCTTTTCTAGTAAAAAACAACTTGCTCACCAAATCGGATGCCAGATATTTTACCACACTTTACGACAATTGGGAAAACAGTGCTAACTTCGAGAGGATTTCAGGACAGTCTTTTGAGGTGAAATTATCGCCGGATGTAAATTGGAATAATCGGAAAAACGAATCCAAAATATCGAATCCAAGTTCAGACACATGGAGCAGCAAACAAAATGACAAGAATTATGGTGCTAGTCTGGCATTCAATTACAATTATGCAAAACAGATTAATTTAAATTGGGAAAAAACGGCCTATGTAACGTTTAGTGGTTCAAAAACCCGTGAAGAACAAAGACTGTCTTATCAAAGTAGTCAAGAGACGGTAACCAAAATTAACGTACAAAACATTACTCTGAATGGTAATTATCGTGTTGCCTACTATCCAAGCACACGCACAAACTTATCGGCTAGTATATCCCAAAACTTTTATAAAAATTTCTATGATGAAGTAACAAACACAGGCTGGAGCGATTCATTCAATTCAGCTACGACTCTTGGATTTAGCGCTGTATATTATGTTTCGCCACAACTAAGTCTTTCGGGTAATACATATATTTCATATGATTATTCTAATAGCAGAAATAGCACAGATAAGTCCAACTACAATCATCTGGGTGCAGGTTTTTCGGTTGCACTAAAATACTCATTCTTTTAACGATTCGAACGCTCACTCGGGCATAAAAAAAACATGAATAAACTCAATTCTAAAATTACTGAATTATTGCACGAGCAGGTTTCCAACTGGGAACTTGCTCGTACCAATTTTGCAGGACTGAAAACGGTTCGCACTAAATCCTTCGATTTCGGCGATTTTGAGGTGAAAGTACAGTTTAATCCGGCGCGCATTGTTTCGTCAGGTGCTAAGGTGGATGCCAAGACGATTGCCGAGCGCAAGTGTTTTCTCTGTGCAGAAAATCGTCCTGCAGAGCAGAATTCTGTGGATGCGGGCAATTACCTGGTTTTGGTCAACCCCTTCCCTATCTTCCCCGAGCATTTTACCATTCCACGCAAAGAACATGTCGACCAGCAAATAAAACCTTACTTTGCGGATATGCTCGAACTGGCTAAGGCTTTAGACGATTATCTGATTTTCTACAACGGACCGCGTTGTGGCGCTTCAGCTCCCGATCACATGCATTTTCAGGCCGGAACAAAGGATTTTCTACCCTTGGTAAACGACTATACACGACTGAAAGATACACATGCTCAGTTGTTGGTTGAGTCTGAAAACTTCCAACTCTATAGCTTCAATAATTATCTGCGCACCGTTTATTGTATTGAGTCGACTGATGTGGAAAGTGCTAAAGATGCGTTCGAAAAGTTGTATAATCATTTCACCTCACCCCCGACCCTTGAGGAGAGGGGAGAAAGAGGGACTGGGGATGAGATCGAACCCATGCTCAACATCGTCTGTACTTTCGAGGATGGCAAATGGTTTACTTTCGTTCTTCCACGCAAAACTTTCCGTCCATGGCAATATAGCGCCGAAGGCGAGCAACAATTGCTCGTTAGTCCTGCTACAGTGGAGATGTGCGGCATCTTTATCACACCTATCGAAGCTCATTTCGAGAAAATAACGAAAGAAGATGTGGAAAGTATATTGAAACAGGCAAGTTTCTAAGAATCAAAAGCTATAATGAAGTTTTATATATCAAAGCACAAGCTTATTACTACATAAATAAAGCTCAATACTTCTATAAAAACGTATTTTACTTCTAAATAAATTATATTAATTTCATTAGAAAAGTAATGTGCGTTTATTTACACCTAAAAAACATGTAAATAGAAGTATAAAAAATCTATAAAGAAATAAAAAGCACCTAATTAATAGCTTTAAACGTCTATAACCAGGTAAAAAACGGCATAAATAATTTGTTTTATTCAAAATATCTCCCTATCTTCACCGCCATAAATCGTAAAAACATGAACGAGAATATCGATAACTTAGGGAAAGCAATGCCACACAACGGCAAACTCCTTACAGACTATGTGCTAAACAACCGGATTAACCGCGCGGAACTAGCACGCAAACTGAACAAATCGAATACCAGTGTGTATCAGTATGCCGAGAGCCCATCACTGCAAATGAATATTTTATGGAAAGCCAGTCTGGCACTGAATCATAACTTTGTGGCAGAACTGGGCGATTTACTTCCTGTAGCACACAGATCCAAGCATGAAACCGAGCTCGAAAACAAAATCATCACATTGGAAACAGAGCTGGAAAAACTAAAATTTGAATTATCGATTTATAAAAACATTGTGGGGAAATAATTACTGCCAACCAACCGTTATCAAAGTACATTATTTTTTCCAGCAACATCATGAAATTTAAACTTCTATTTATCCTTAGTCTCTGCACATCGATAGCATTAACGGCGCAAACCGGCAACGAGTATGCGCCGGTTGACGCGAAAATGCTTCAGATTCCTGATTCATCTACAAAGTCGACCGAGAGTATTGCGCGTTACATCAACAGTAAATTCACGACTAAGCACGACAAAGTACGGGCTATCTACTATTGGATCACCAAAAATATTCAGTACGATATCAAGAACATGTATGCTATCAATCTGAACGAAGACACCAAAGGTCTTGCCGATAAATTACTGAAATCCAGAAAGGGCGTCTGCATCGATTACGCTATTTTGTTCGATAACATTGCCCATCAGGCAGGAATAAAATCTTATGTTATACAAGGCTTTACAAAGCAAAACGGTGCCGTCGATAACATTCCACACGCGTGGTGTGCAGCCAACATTGATGCTACCTGGTATCTTTTCGACCCAACATGGGGCGCGGGTGGCGTTATAAATTCCAAATATGTCAGTCAACAAAACAACCTCTACTATAAAACTAAACCCGAAAGCTTCGTCAAATCGCACATGCCGTTCGATCCACAGTGGCAGTTTCTGAATTACCCTGTCAGCTACGAGGAATTTTGTGATTTAAAACCGACTTCAACGTACAAGAAGTCTTTCTTTCAGTTCAATGATTCGATACAAGCGTACGAAAAGCTAAGCGAAGAAGAGCAGTTGGTCACCACCACCGGAAGAATGGAAAGAAACAAGGTTACGAATGCCATTGTATTTGACCGACTACAATATAACAAGCGGGAAATTGAGTACTTCGGGAATAAGAAAAATGCTGACTACTATAATGCTGCCATCAATTATTACAACCAAGGCATCAATTCTTTAAATGTGTTTATCAATTATCGAAACAAACAGTTTACCCCCATAAAACCGGATGCCGAACTAAAAGTGATGCTCGATACCATTGACAATTGCTTTACGCTTGCGAAATCAAAAATGAAACTGGTCAGCGGTAGAGATGCTAACACCCTGACATCGTTAAACCAACTCTATAAATCAATCGAAGAGGCCAATCTGAACCTGGAAGAACAAAAAATATTCCTGAAAAAATATTTATCCACAGGTAAATTATTCAGAAAAGCATCATTTTACAAGTTCACCTGGTTAGGAATTCCAGTGAAGTAAAAAAGTCTATTTTAATGAAAGAATTATACATCAACGTCGGGATAGTATCTGCCAACAGCATTGAATTTGTGCTGAACGGCGAATTTACGTGTACCAACGGCAAAACATACACCGGCAAACAAAAAGCCGAGTACAAGGACGGTCAGGTCTTTTTTGATGGCGAAAATGCGACCGAAATCATTTTCGAACCTACAACTGAAACCGCTTCCTTCGACCTTATCGACGTGGTGATTGGCATCAATTTTCATTGGGAGCGCAAGGAAAATCAGCGGTTCAAAGGAGCATTAAAGTTGATCGTTGAAAATGAACAATTGACAGCGATTAATCATATTTCGA
>Ga0302296_1002132_pt1 | contig 13616 bp, 14 predicted proteins | sample III_Fen_N3_1_FD_194546 | JGI IMG/M metagenome (GOLD analysis project Ga0302296, IMG submission 194546) | Peat permafrost microbial communities from Stordalen Mire near Abisko, Sweden - III_Fen_N3_1 | ecosystem: Environmental > Terrestrial > Soil > Wetlands > Permafrost | place: Sweden: Abisko... | reverse complement strand
GATATCACTGGCTATTGACGGCGCGGCCGACGCCGATATCGTTATTGGCTCGATTGATAGCTCTTCGCTTCTGCTTGCTACCGCTTCCCTCAATCCTACGGCTTTGGGCACGGCAGGAGCTACCATAGAAGTTACCGGCGAATTGACGGCGGCAAACATAACCCTTGTATCAAAAACAACCGGGGCAACTTCCGCGCTGACTGTAGGTTCTGCCGCCGCAACCGATATTTCCCCCTCTCTGAAACTGGCAGGACACGCAACCGGTGCGGCAACAGGAACGGAACGCCTGAAAGACGCGATCTTGAGGGCTTCCGGTATTGTGCCTTTCTTCGGGATTATCTCGACAGATAAACCGGCTGACGCTTTATTCTTGGAAACCGCGAAAACAATACAGACTATGGATAAATTGTGGATTGTAGGCTCTCCTACCGCTGCCGATATCAAGGGCGTGTTTACCACTATATTGAATGCAGGACTTACCCATACCCGATGTCTTTTTTATTCCTCATCGGCAGATGATGCGTTTGACTTCGCCGCGGGGTATGCCGGACGGGGACTTTCGATTGATTTCGCGGGATTCAATACCGCTCACACAATGCACGGGAAAGACATAACGGGCGTTGTAGGGGATCCGGGTATGAATCAAACGATTCTGACTGACTGCAAAAATGCCGGTGTAGATTTTTACGGAGACTTTGGCGTTCCGAAAGTCTTTACCTCCGGGGCAAATCAGTTCTTCGACCAGATTTATTCCCGGCTTGCCCTGAAACTCCGTATTACCATTGCCGGGTTTAACTTTCTAGCTACGACTAATACAAAGATCCCACAGACCGAGGAAGGCATGAACGGACTGAAAGGCGCATACCGGAAAGTCCTTCAGCAATTCGTACAAGCAGGCGTATTCGCGCCCGGTACTTGGAATTCCTCGACCCGTTTTGGTAACCCCGAGGATCATGACCGGAACATTGCCGGATTTGGGTACTTCATTTATTCCTTGCCGATTGCTTCGCAACCGCAGGGAGACCGTAATGCGCGAAAGGCTCCGGCGACGTACATAGCGTGTAAAGACGCCGGTGCAATTCATTCGGCCGATGTGTCCGTGATGATTGAAAGCTAAAACAGCGGCCCGTCACTCGGCGGGCTTTTTAACCCTTCAAGGGAAAGGAAATTAAATGAGCGTAGCACTTACTGGAAAAGATACAACGATACTGGATTCGCGGATGCTGACTGATTTCGCAACCGGAGACGTTGTCAATATTGAAGCGCCGAATAACCTTGTTGAACTCAAGCAGGGTAAAAACGGTAACGCAATCTATGCGTATAACTCTACGGGAAAACAGGTAAACGTCACGATTCGCGTAATTCGCGGAACGGCTGACGATAAATACCTTGCCTCCCGTATGCAGGAATATATCAATGACCCGCCAGCGTTCATCCTGATTTCAGGCGAGTTTATTAAACGCTCGGGCGATGGTAAGGGAAACATTACCAATGAGGTGTACACCATGAGCGGTGGAGTCGTTCAGAAAATGCCAGGCGGGAAAGAAAACGTCGAGGGGGATACCGAACAGGCAATCTCCATTTACGTGATTGTGTTCTCCAATGCCGACAGAGTGATGGGTTAAGGTATGAATATTTCAGGAGTGGATATTCATATTGAGACCGCGTCCTTTCAGGACGCTATGGCGCTACAAAAAGCCCTTGGGCGTGCGCTCAAGGGACAAAAACTCGACCTTGGGGGAATTTCTTCTGATATAGTCAAGAAAGATGAAGCGGGGAAAATAGATATCGGTTCAACGGATTTATCCGGAGCCGGGGGAATCGCGACAACGGTTTTCAACCTTCTTTTAGGCCCGGCGTGTTCCGATGAAGTTGAAAACGCGGCAATGAGCTGCGCGAAGAAATGTTACAAAGAACAGGGAAAAGAGGCGATTAACATAGACTTCTTCGAGAAAGCAGACAATCGTCCTTTGTATTATCCCATCATGATAGAAGTCATAAAGGCCAATTGCGGCCCTTTTATCAAAGGCCTCGTTTCGTCGTTCGGGGACCTCGGGGCGATATTCGCAAAAGGCCTGATACAGAAGTAAACGTTGATGATGTTGACCTGATTGCTTTGCGGTTGGCTAAGGCGGGTTATTACGGTGGCGATCCTGGGGATGTTAAAAATGCGCCGGTGGGTGACGTTCTCAACGCCTTAGCTTACGAGGGGTTTGTTTCTGAATATGAAGCGGTCGAATATGAATTGAATAAATAAGGGTTTCGGCCCGGCTCGGCACGGGGTGCTATCACTCCTACCCGTGCCGGGTTTTTTTATTGCTCAGTTGATAAAAGACCAGATCGCGTGTACTATTAAAGTGCGGGGAGGGATAAACTATTAATATTTTAGAACTTTTCGCCCACATAGGTTTAACAGCCGATACCGGACCCGCCGAAGCCTTCAATAAATCCCTCACGGGCATGAAGAATATGCTCGTCGGAACGATTGCCGGGACACTATCTCTCTCTGCGGCGATAGGGGCGGTCAACGATCAGTTTAACCAGTCTCTCGGGATGCAGAAATTCGTAGATGATACGGGCGAATCTGTGGAAGAGATGCAGAAATGGAAAGCCGTCGCGCAGCAAGTTTCTGGGGCTGGGGCAACGGTTGCGGAATCAATCAAGGCAATTTCTTCCAATCAGGCTAAAATCCGGCTCGGTCAGGGGAATATATCCGGCTATCAATTACTCGGTATTGATTCCCGTTCCGATCCCTTCAAGGTTCTGGAAGCAATCAGGACGAAAACGCAAGGACTCTCGCAATCAATGCGCCGGAACATAGCCGGGCAATTTGGTATTTCGAATGACTTGGTAAAAACGCTCGAACTGACCAATGCACAATTTGACGAAATGGCGGCCAATGCGTTTGTTATTCCCTCGTCTAATCTTGACTCAATGAACAAAGCCCGTGCCTCGCTCGAGACAGTGAAGAACGCGGCGAACTTTTTACAGGCTAAATTCGTTACGGCTTTGGCTCCGTCCATAGATTTAATCTCGAAAAAGATAGCCGAATTCGTACGGAACTACGGGGCGAAATTGTCAGAGTGGATACAAAAAACCGTCACGATGATCATTCGCGTGGCTGACCTTATCAATAAAACAATACAAAGTACGATAGGCTGGAAAAATGCCATATTAGCTTTGGCGGCAATATTTATAATGCTGAACGCCTCGGTAATGCTCCCCGTAGCCGCCTTGGTTCTTTTTATGGCGATTCTTGAGGATATCTATCTCTACTCCCAGGGAAAAGACAGTTTAATCGGGCGATTCCTCGAAGGGTTCCCCGCGCTCAAGAAAGTGTTCGACGGCTTTCTCGATGTTGTCAAATTGGTTGCCGAAGCGATACACTCCATTTTTACCGGGGATTTCTCCAAACTGGACGAAATGACCAAGAAATGGGGATTGTTTGGGGATATTATTTCTGCTATTGCTCACTCGCTTGAATTCGTAAAGGAAACCTTATCCCTTAAAAACGTGTCGGGCGCGTTCGGTGGACTTGGAAAAGATGTTCAAGAGCAGGGATTAGGCGGGGCAATAGAAAAACAGTTCCAGCTTTTCGGCGGTGAATTGACCAGCATGAAGGATAATATCGGGGCATGGTTCTCTGGACGCTCTCCGACTCCCGCGCCCGTAACAGCTACGACCAACACGACAATAAACATAAACGGGGCAAAAGATCCAAAGGCAACCGCGCAAGAGGTGCAAGCCGTTGTTACGAAGTCGAATCAAGACGCCTATAATAAATTAACCAGCTCGAAGATGGAGAAACACTAAAAATGAGTTTTTCACCGATCGTACAGAAACCGTCACAAATAGATTTATCCTCAAGCGCGAAACAATATATCGACGATAAAAGCCAATTGATTTTGATCGCTAATGGCTCAAAAGGTATTGGCGGCTGGGTGTTTGATATTCCTACCGGGGAAAACTTTACCAGCAAGGTCGGTGTTTCGAAACACTACACGGAAAACGGTTCTGTTATAAACGATCAGGCGATAAACGAGTCGGACGAAATAACATTGACGGGATTAGTAGGCGAATTGGTCTATCGTATCCCTCAGGGCGTTGAAGGAGCGTTTAATACGCTCACGTCGCGTCTAGGCGCGGTCAATGCCTATCTTGGCCCGTTCACGCAAGGAATGACGCAAAAGGCTGCCGTCATGGCGTCACAAGCGGCATACGTTGCAAATCAGGCAAAGGCTATAGCAAAGCGTGTAGGAAATATTGTTGATTTCTTCAAAGGCGAGGAACCGACTTTAACCCTTCAGCAAAAAGCTTTCTTACAGCTTACGGCAATGCAAAAAACCTTCCAGCTGGTTACGGTTGTTTCCCCGTGGTCGATTCACTACAATATGCTTATCACGTCGGTTAACCCGAGTCAGGACGAGTCAAGTAATGATTATACCTCTTTTTCCGTGACATTGCAGGAAATGCGTTTCACGGATGTTAAAACAACGACGTTCGACGAGGGTAACTATAAATCAGCTATTGACGCGCAAGTGGCTCCCGCTGAGGATGCCGGAAAGGTTGCGGGGAAAACGACCGATCAAAAGGGAATTCTTTTAACCGCGGCGAAATCTTTAGGCTGGGGGATAGCGCAATAATGGTACAAATAACCGGTTTAACCTCGAATCCTTCACAGACTTTTAATGTCCCCGATCCCGTAACAAGGAAAATAATATACTTCTCTTTATATTTTTCCCCGAGAACACAAAACTGGTATATCGATATTAAATATGAGACCTTTACCGCCCGGGGTTTAAAACTGGTTCGAGGACAAAATGTCCTTTCCCGTCATATCAATACGCTTCCTTTCGGGCTGGCTGTTGTTATAACGGACACGTTCGAGCCGTTTTTGATTAATGATTTTGTATCCGGGCGCGTCAGTTTGTTTCTTTTAACGCACTCGGATGCATTGACCGTGCGTGATATGATCATTGCAGGGGCTTCGGTTTGAAGTTCCTCCGCAATTACGAGGTAAGAATAACCACACCGAACGGCTTTGCTATATCTATCACGCCGCCGATAACGTGTACGATGGAAGTTGATTCCGGGGTTAAGGGATCTTCCTTGTCAAACGCCTCTTTAACCTTTATTAATCTTTCCCCCAATACACGCGCACGACTTGGAAAGGATAAATTCACCAAGGTTGATTATTGGCAGATAATTATAATGGCCGGATACGGTAAAACCTTAATTGAGATTTTCCGGGGTAATATTCAAGAATCTTATTCTTATAAACAAAATACCGAATGGTACACGAAATTAGAGTGCTATGACGGGGCGTATCAGGCACAAAACGGCTTTATGTCGGAAACCTTCACAAAAGATACCGCGATGAAAGACGCGATAACACAATGCGCAAAAAACCTCCCACAGTTATTGGTTGGCGTGCTTGGCGGGCCTGCAACGGCTGAAACGGAAGCGTCCCGGGGGCGCGTGATAATCGGTAACCCTTACGATGAAATTCAGAAAATGACCAACAACCAGGCATTTATTGCCGCTGAGACTTTATACGTTCTGGCAGACAATGAAGTTATGTCCGGCGCGGTTTTTGTGTTATCGTCAGAAGATAATAAAACAACTCCCAAACGCCGTGACGGGTATCTGGAAGTTGACCGTATTTTTTCCCCTGAGCTGAAGGTTGGCCGTATCGCTGAAATTCGTTCCCTCGAAGAAAAATATAACGGACAATACAAGATTTTCGGGATCAAACATTCAGCGACGTTCTCGCAAGCCGAAGCCGGGGACGCGACAACGACCGTGTCCTTGTTTATCGGGGACAAGCCGTTACAGGAGATTAAGTCATGATCTTTTTTATATGGGGGGGGAAGCCGTGAAAGCCGATGAAATCCTTCCCGCAAACCAGCAATCCATACTCGACGCGCAAAAAGCGGATATATTTTCAACGTTTCATTGCGTCCAGATAGGCAAAATTGAGAAAGTAACCGCCGCAGAGCAAACGGTAGAAGTGACTTTGCAAATAAAACGCCCAGCTGCGGATGGGACCAGCTCGGCAATTCCCCTCTTGGTAGACGTTCCTTACATGGTTTTGCAGGGTGGCGGGTCATATATTGATTTACCGATTGCCAAGGGAGACTATTGCATCGTACTTTTTAATGATCGGGATATTGACACATGGTGGTCAACTGCCAACATGTCCGATCCCTCTAGTTCCAGGAAACACGATTTATCGGACGGGATCGCGATTGTAGGACTCAATCCGAAGACGAAACCGCTACCCATGCAAGGCGCAACAGTGGGAATCATAGGCGGTCCAAACAAAATAAACCTTGAAAATAGTACAGGGAAGTTTGACCAGTGGATGGCTGATTTTATCGACGCTATTGTCGGTATTAAGACCTTTGGAAGTCCTCCCTCACATACGTTGACCCCTGATACCATATCAAAGTTTACCGCATTAAAAACACGCGCCGGAAATCTTTTTGGAGGTTCTTAAATGGCAGTCGTTCAGGCAACAATAAAAGCCGCGCTTGATGCGCTTTCCGTGACGATGAAAACAGCGCCAATGTCGGATTCTGATTATAATAACGCCTTGGCTGGAATTATCAGGAATGCTATATTGTCGGCGTCTTTATCGGTTCCTGGAACGGGATTAACCTCACCTTCAGGGGCGGTTACGGGAAGTTCAACAACAGGGAGCCTTTCATGAAAACAAGAGCACTCGACAGCTTAAAAGACTGGCAATTCGGCCGCGGGTTACAAGCCTACGTTACGGAAAAAAACGCGCTCAATCAAAATATTTCTACCAGATTAAAGTCATGGAAGTCGGATTGCTTTTTTGCGATGGACGATGGCGTCGACTGGCAAAATTTCCTCGATATTGGCAAAAAAAACTATCTCGACGTTGATATTAAACGGGTCATTTTACAAACCGAGGGCGTATTGCGAATATCGGCATATACAAGTACACTGGATACAGACAATCGCAGGGTTACTATATCGGCGACGGTCTCAACCATTTACGGGTCTATTACTATTTTGGAGGGGTTATGAGCGATACACTCGACAGAACAGGCTTAACATTAAAAACCCTCCCCGAACTGACAACCGAATTACAGGACGGGTATAAAGCCGTTTACGGCGATGATATCAATCTTGCTTCCGATACCCCTGATGGTCAGATAATCGGCATACAGGCGCAAGAGGCGATCGATTTAAGGGAAGTATTGCGCGATATAAACACTTCGTTTGACCCCGATCAGGCGCAAGGGCTGGCTCTTGACCAACGGTGCGCACTGAATGGGGTTAAACGTAACGGGGGAACCTTTACCGTTACTCCGGTTGATATTACCGTTGACCGTTCGGTAACCCTTAAAGGCTTGGATACTGACTCAGAAAACGTCACTATCCCGGCAGGCGTGTACACAATAAAAGATAATGCTGGGACTCAATTTGTTTTGGTTGATTCCACAACCATATCAACGGGACTGCACGCCCTTTCCTTTCGTGCTTCTTTATTGGGTGCGGTTCAAGTCACTATCGGAACGATTACAACGCCCGTGACAGCCATTGCAGGCGTTACCACAATCATAAACAGCGCGAGTATTACCAATCAGGGTGTGGATGAAGAGACGGACGCTGCGCTCCGAGTGCGTAGGGAACGGTCGGTATCGGGACCGTCTCAAGGGTATACCGATTCTATCGAAGCGGCTATTCTGGAAGTCGCCGGGGTCACCGCGTGTATTTGTGACGAAAACGTTGGAGATACAACCGATTCAGCGGGAATTCCCCCGCATTCAATCTGGGTTATTGTTGAAGGTGGCGCGGACGCCGATATAGCGCAGGCCATTTACGCGACACGCTCGGCGGGTTCTGGTATGAAAGGCTCGACGATTGTAGCCGTAACTCGTCCAAACGGGCGCACAATAGATATTAAATTCGACCGATCCGCGACAGAAAACCTCTGGGCGAAATTCAATGTACTTGTCATTGGTGGCGGGACAATTGATAAAGATAATCTTAAAACCCTTATCGTACAGAACATTTTCTATGAAATTGGCGAATCCGCGTCAGGCGATAAAATTACTTGTTATGTCAAAGACCTCAATCAAAAGTATCAGGTTACGGGAATGCTCTTGTCGTCAGATAATGCCACATGGCTGGAAGTTGTCTCGCTTGCTTCGGTTGCGAATAAGTTCCAGTTAGCAACCTCAAGGATTACTATTTCATGAGCCAAAATACGGCACTTACAGAATACTATAAAAACCTTCTCATAATGCAATACCGCGATAAAGTGAAAGCTCTGGGACATATTGATAATGTCGTTCGCGCAGGCATGATTTTTGATATTATGATTGCCGTTCGTGACGGGTATAACATAGAAACATCCGTCGGAGCGCAGCAGGACGTTTTGGGACGCATTCTTGGCGTGTCTCGCACAATAACAGGGACAACCTTCACGCGTGCGTATTACGGCTATGCTCTGTATGGAGACACTGCGCCTTTCACCTTCAAGCCGATGATGCTTTATGGTTCGGTGGCGCCTGATGTCCAATTCCGAAATTACACGGAAGGCGAACAGTCCCTGTATGATTTAACGGACGAAGAATATCGTATAATTCAAAAATTAGCCGTCGTTCGTAATATGTCAAATGCCTCGGTAAAAAGCATAGATGATATATTAAACGTTCTCTTTGGCGCTGAGTGTTATTTCATGGATCGTATGAATATGACCATTGTCTCTTATATGGTCGGCGCTAAATGGTCGCGTATATTCCAGATTGCTAAGTCTTCCGGATTATTGCCGAATCCTGCCGGGGTGGGAACTTCCTTGGTTGTCGTTCCGGATATAAATAATATTTTTGCGTACTCACTTTATGGCGGGGGAAAACCGGCGTTCGCGGTGGGGTATGGCGGTTATCCTTATTTAAAAGACTTTACGGCTATTGGTGGAGTTTTTCGGCAATGGTATGGAATAACCAGCGATCCTTCAGGAAATGTTTGGGCTGTTGATTTTGATGGAGATATCTATAAATGTCCTTTCGGTTCAACAACCTTTACAGCTATCGGTGGAGTTTTTCGCTTATGGCGAGGAATAACCAGTGATCCTTCAGGAAATTTGTGGGCTACAGTTTATAATGGAGATATTTATAAATGTACTGTAGGGTCAACTACCTTTACAGCTGTTGGTGGTACACCAAGAACTTGGTATGGAATAACCAGTGATCCTTCAGGAAATATATGGGCTGTTGATTTTGGTGGAGATATCTATAAATGTCCTTTCGGTTCAACAACCTTTACAGCTATCGGTGGAACTTCAAGGGCTTGGGCTGGAATAACCAGTGATTCTATAGGTACTATTTGGGCTACAGAATCTGGTGGAGATATTTATAAATGTATTGTAGGGTCAACTACCTTTACGGCTATTGGAGAAACGCACAGGAATTGGCAAGGAATAACTAGTGATTCTATAGGTACTATTTGGGCTACAGAATCTGGTGGAGATATTTATAAATGTATTGTAGGGTCAACTACCTTTACGGCTATTGGAGAAATCTCAAGGGCTTGGCGGGGGATAAATGTTGATCCTTCGGGAAATGTTTGGGCTGTTGTTTATGATGAAGACATCTACGAATCAGTTTTTACTCACAATACAAAAGGCTGCATGGCCTCTTATTCTTAACGAATTATTTTTAATATAGGAGAGATAATATGTCATTATTAGCACGGGTTCATCAAAAGATTTTCGGGTCATCAGGCGGGGTTGGAGAATTCGGTAAATTCGGCTCGGACTCTTTGGGTAGCCCGGCAACGACAAAAGATCTGACGCTCATTCAGTCGCTTTCACCATATGATGCGGGTCTTTTTGCCGCGACTAACAACGCGAACGAGCCTCCGCGCATCCAGGATTTAAACGGCCTTTACCTTTTGTTTTCGTCACAGATTGCCTATATTTTGCAGAACGGCATCCCGGAATGGAGCGAGGATGCGGACTATTACGCCCTTGTTTCTTTTGTTTCTGACGGAGCGGGAGGAATATACCGGGCGCTGCAGAACAGCACGTCGGCAGCGGCAAAGCCCCCACTGACAGATCCGACATATTGGGCTCTGATCAGTGACGCCGTGGATTCACCCTCAATAAAAAACGCGATTGAGTATGGGAAGGGCGTTGGTGAGATTTTTACCCGGCCGGAAAGAAAAGTCCCCGCGGCTTTTGCAAAAGCAACGCCTGTCACTTATTTTCCAGAATTATGCCTGACTGACTTTGATATTTACAAAGATATTGCGGTCGCCAATTGGCCGCGCCTCCAGCCATATCTTTATGGATTAAAAACCATATTTAAGGACGGACTGACGGGCGAACTTGCCGCGTTAGGCGTAACAAACTGGGTAATTGCCGCGAACGTCGCGACTCTTACATTTACCAACGACGCGGATCACATCGCGGCACTTTCGGATCTTTTGGAAGATCAGGTTCAGCACGGATCTTATACAAACTGGCGATCGACCACCATCCCGACGATCGGGAATATAACCGCCGGAACATATGCTCTGACTAACGTCAACCCGAGCACACGGCAAATTTCCTTTGCCTTTGTCGCAGGGAATGCTTCGGGGTCCGTTACCTCTTCGGCGGAATTTTACGCGCACCGGGTACCAGGAAGTACAACGACAGCCCGCGTGTTTTCGGCAAAGGGTCTTTCGTTAATGGGCGTTAATGACGCGAATGGATACTTTGTTTCTGGTAGTTTGAGGCGGAGGGGTTTTACTCAAGGACATGCGCATAGTTTTAGTGTATACAGCGCAAATCCAGGTGGCGCGATAAATTGGCCTACCGTAAATACAAATCAGACAAATACTGTAAATGTATCGGGGATATCTCTTCCTTCCAATGACGGTACAAACAGCACTCCACGCATCGCCAAAGAAACCCACTCACCCGCCGTTTCTGTACATATTTACCAACATGGGGGGTCATACGTAGCATGATTTTTATAATAATCAAAGACGCCAAAGGAAAAGAACTGGTTAAAAACGAAGTAACCGTCGATATTCCACAGGATTTATTGGAATACGCGGCGGGATTAACCGTCGAATCACATAATATGGAATTCCCCGAGAATAAATGGGAGACGATAACAGTCGACAGCGAGGCACCGATTGAGAAAAAATCGACTAAAAAGACTTGATTTATTTTCTTTTTGGGTGTATATTTAATTCATAAGGAGATACTATGAAACAAATATTTTTACTTTTTATCGCAGTTTTAATGTTTTCCTGCTCACAGCCGAACGAGATCACCAAAATTATAGAGAAAGAGAAGGAAAGCCCCGAAGTTGTGACGCCCATCGTTGAAGAGGAAGCGCCCGAGGAAACCCCAGCGCCCGCGTTTGACCCTTTGACTGACCCTCGCACCTCCGCATTTTCTGCCGTATCATATGAGTGGATAAATTACCCTGTAACAGGAGGCCGATCTATGGCGCGAGGAATAAAAAAAGATAAAACTACAGTCGATAAATGCAACAAGCCCGGCTGGAATTACATGTTTTTTGATGACGAAGCCGTCATCGGATACGAGCCGCCCGAAGGGAACTATGACGTGATGCTCAATGCTATAAAAATTACCGTTGAATCTCACAATAGGGAATTCCCCGAAAAACCGTGGGATTACCACACTGTCGCTCCGCCGCCCCCGCCGCCCCCAGTTACCTCGTTTGATCCCGTCTTGGGACATTGGCAGTGCGCCCTTGTATTGGACGATGGGACAATTGTTGACGGCCTAATTTATACCGCAGAGTTTGAATGGAACTGGACAGGATGGAAAGGCGGAACCATGAACCTTGTGATGGAATCATACAACCTAGATCATCCAGACAACAAGGCCCACCTCGTGTGGGGTACAGAGTAACCACAGATTATTATTTGTAACAAAAAGGCAAGCCGGGCTTGCCTTTTTTCATTTTATACCGTAAAATATAAGCATGGGACAACACAAGGGACATCCGGGTCCTGTTAAGCCGGAAGAAGAAAAGATGAACAAGATGGTTCGAACTGGGTTTACTCCAAACGAACTGGCGCTCCTTAAGGCGAGAGCGAAAGAATTAAAACTGACGCTTTCAAAATATCTGCGTACACTTTTTATCGCAGATATCACAAAAAACGTTTAACCGGAGTCACGGCCAGTTAAACTCAAACGGACGGAATCAGCCCTTTTATATGATGGCCGCTTCCGGCACTCGAGACCCGTCCTCCCGAATTGTCGGGCGTGACGCGGCCATCTTATAAAGGGGTCGGATTTGAACACACCGAGAGATTACCAGCGAGAGGCCGTTGATTCCGTCTACACCTACTGGAACAAACCGAAATCAAAACACGGAATTGTCGTTATCCCCACAGCCGGGGGGAAATCCTTTGTAATGGCGATGTTGATAAAAGAGATATGCGAAAAATGGCCGGGAACCCGCATCCTTTGTTTAACGCACGTTCAGGAATTAATCGAGCAAGATCACAAGGAATTATTGGAAACATGGCCGGAAGCCCCGGCCGGGATATATTCTGCTGGACTCGGAAGGAAAGACCTTGTCGCCCCGATTCTTTTCGCCGGGATCCAGTCGATCGAAAAAGCCGTGAACCGCCTGCATCCGCCCCCCGAAATTGTACTGGTTGACGAATGCCATCTGATACCCAGGAACGATCAAACGCGCTATATAAAAACCCTGTCGATACTTTCCATGATGTACCCACACCTCCGCGTTGTGGGCTTCACGGCTACCCCGTATCGCATGGATTCGGGTTGGCTTCACAAGGGTGAAGACGCGATGTTTCAGGATATTATCTATTCCGTCGAGCCACAGTATTTAATCGATCAAGGATACCTTTCCCCCGTTTTCGCTCGCGCAGGAGCGATCAAGATAGACACGTCAGACGTTCACAAGCGAGGCGGGGAATTTATATCCGGAGAGCTTGAAAAAGCGGCTATGGCCGGGGATACGACGGCGGTGGCCGTTGCCGATTTCATCGAACGGGGGAAAGACCGAAAGAAATGGCTCGTATTCGTGACCGGCTTGGCTCACGCGGAACAGGTCTATCAGGCCGTCATAAACGAGGGTATCACGGCGGACGTCGTAACTGGGACAACTTCGAAAGCCCAGCGGAAAAAAATAGTTGAAGAATTCAAGTGCGGACAGATAAAATGCCTCATAAATATCGACGTTTTAACAACTGGGTTTAATTGCCGGGATTTGGACATGATTGTCATGCTACGGCCAACGGGAAGTCCGTCCCTCTACGTCCAGATGGTAGGACGCGGAATGCGCACGGCAACGGGTAAAACTGATTGTCTTCTGTTGGATTTTTCGGCCAATGTCGTAAGGCATGGGCCAATCGATGCCGTTGACCCTGAAGCGCCGGGAAAAGGCGAAGGGGTTGCGCCGGCAAAAGAGTGTGTTTGTGGCGCTATAATAGCTGCGGGCTTCCGAATTTGCCCGGTATGCGGGCATGAATTCCCGGCTCCTGAACCAAAGATTGCGCCTCGACCTGTCGCCGCCCCCGTCCTGAAAAGCCAGATTCTCCCCCAGGAATACACCGTTACCGGCTGCCGATACGCCCGGCAC
>Ga0302296_1002130_pt1 | contig 13623 bp, 15 predicted proteins | sample III_Fen_N3_1_FD_194546 | JGI IMG/M metagenome (GOLD analysis project Ga0302296, IMG submission 194546) | Peat permafrost microbial communities from Stordalen Mire near Abisko, Sweden - III_Fen_N3_1 | ecosystem: Environmental > Terrestrial > Soil > Wetlands > Permafrost | place: Sweden: Abisko... | reverse complement strand
GACCGGAACCAGGTGCCAGCTTGACAAAGGGCTGTTCATGAGGCTGAATCATACTTTCCCCTGTAGTAATATCGTAAATTTTAAGTTCATCAGTACCCAAATCGGATGCAAACAATAACTTGCCTGTAGCGTCAAAACGTGCAGAATTCGGATGTGACTGCGTTTGACGGCCGGGAAACTGGCCACTACCTTCGTGTTGAATTCGTTGCACCATTTCCGAGAGACTTCCATCAGGTAAAATTTTGAAAAACGACAAACTTCCGCTCGTATAATTCGTAGTCACCAACTTTTTCCCATCAGGAGAGAGACTTACATAACAAGGATTTTCACCGTGAGTAAGAACATAATTTATCAATGTCAATTTACTGTCAGATTCAATCCTGAATGATGAAATACCACCACTTTTATCAGCACTCAAGCTATCGAGTTCGCTCACCGCATAAAGATATTTTTTGCTGGGGGAAATGGTCAGAGATGTTGGATTATTAATTATTGCAGGCCTTTTCAGATCAATCAACCGTCCGGTTTGATCGTTAAAAGAGAATACAAAAATCCCATTGGCCATCCCCTTCGTATAAGTTCCAACATACAAAGTATGCCTCTTGGCGTCAACCTGCAAACTAATAAAAAGCACACATATTAAACTGATTACAAACGTTTTCATTTTTCAGGATTTCTATACTTCAGATAACTTATTCCGAAGTATGTTGTTACTTGTTATTGAAGTCAAAATTAAAATTAAAAGCTATGAAATCACATATTATTCAATTGATACTTTTTATCATTTTCAGCAAAAAACAATTACCCCATTTTGACCGGGTGAAAACGAAATAAAATAATCAAAAAGAAAAGCAATGGAAAAACCTATAATAGCAGTAAAAAGACCGGCTCAGGTTAGTCTTGAACCGGGACAATACTTCTGGTGCGCGTGTGGCAGAAGTTCCAATCAGCCATTCTGTAACGGATCACATCGGGGAACTGAATTCACTCCTGTCCTATTTAAAATTGAGGAAAAACAAGAAGTGTTTCTTTGCCAATGCAAACAAACCAAAAATCCACCTTTTTGTGACGGAACTCATAAAACACTTTAGCAAAAAAAATACCGCGGCAATGCTAACCAAATGTTACAATTAGTATTTGCTTGATTTTCTTTATACCGAAAAAATTTCCTTTTTCAGCAATTGATATTCATGCTCAAAATTCGGCGTAAAAATATTCGTGCCCAGATTGGCATCAATTTGTTTTTGCGTCCAAAACCGTCCTTCTTCCACTTCCTCCGAATGCAGATGGATTGATTTGAAGTCGTGACTAACAAAAACGTAAACCAACTCCGATTCAATTTCGCTGTCCCAGCGGTAAGTTTTAACCAGGCGGGCAGCGAAGTTCTGAAGACCAATTTCTTCCCATGCTTCGCGTTTCAGTGCAGTCTCAAGTGTTTCACCAGCAGAAATGTGCCCACCCACAGCGGTATCCCATTTCCCCGGCTGAACCAGTTTATTCAAGGGTCTTTTCTGCAAATAAACATGTTTCTGAGTATTCAAAACATGTAAATGCACAACCGGATGCAGCAGCTTTTCGCCACGATGACAAATCGAACGTGGAGCTTTGCCAATAATCTGACCCGCTTCGTCAACGATTGGCAACCATTCTTCATCATCAGGAATTAACAGTGGTTTATGGCTGAGTTTTTGCTTGACGAATTCGTAGCCAAATACCACTGCAAACAAAATATAGAATAAACCACCGCTGATGAATGCCCAAGCCCCGTCCGACATATAAAAGGTTGCGTAAAATACCAATGCTGTATGAAACAGAAATACAAAAAACATGAGTTGCATGGTCTTCCTGAATTGCGCCATTTGCTGCTCGTTCAGCTCCATGTCCTTTATGTACCGCTGAGTCATCAACCCAATAATATTCAGCTTAGAAAACGCTGAAACCGCAAGTACCGCGCACAATATCAATTCAACCAATCCGGGTTTCAGCTTAAAAAAGATATCGTTATTGAGAAGCAATGAAACAGAACCAAGTACGACAAGCAAACCGGTATCAAACAAAACAAATTTGTCGAATCGTTTTTCCTGAATCCATATCCAAACCATTTCGCCAACGCCAATGATCAGGGCTGCAACTAAACCTGCCCGGGTTCCCCAAATCTCATCGATTGCAATAAATACAAACAAAGGAATAAATCCGGGAAGAAGCTTCTTAAGTAAATCAGTCTTGTTCATAAATGTCAAGGCAAAAATAAAAAGGTAAAAGCAAAAACGCTGTTTACAGTTAATTTTTTACACAAACAATAACAAAAAAATTCCCGCAGGAGCCTTTCGGTCGCTGCGGGAATATTGAATACATTATATTTTTTATTGCGCTGCTAGCTCTGCAGGTGAAATTCCCTTTTTGACATAAACGGTTGCAAGCAAGGTCGAAAATCGAGGTACTCCAATGATCGATGTATTATCGACTGCCTTATATGCATATTCAGAAGGAATTACCATAAATGCCGTATCTCCAACATGCATTTTCTTCAGACCACTATGCAATCCGGCAATTTGTTGAACATATGCTACAGTAATTTTTGCATCTGTTGCATCAACATAAAAGTCATACGCTTCGTAATTGTGTCCATATTTATCTTCGGTTGAAAAAATAACAGTTCCATCGAGCAAGGTAATCTTAAAATAGAGATAAACTTTGAAACCCGATCTAACCTTGGTTGTGTCAGTACCTAAAATGCTATCCTTAAAATAAATTCCTGATGCGTCTTTATAATCAGTAAGCTCTTTTGACTTCACATAGTTGTCAAGTGCTATAACCTCATCTTCATGCAAAGCATCCAGGGTATTCTTTTTACAAGAAGTATAAAGTCCGGAAAACACAATGATAAACCCCAGAATATAAAGATATTGTTTCATATATTGTTTTTTTTTGCGAAAGTACGAATTAAAATTAGGTTCTATTTGATATCAATAACTTCTATAACAAAAATTAACGGTGTATATGGAGGAATTGATCTTGAGCCTGCTGTGCCATATCCTTTCGCTGAAGGAATCAGAAAAGCAGCCCGACCTCCTTTTTGCAAAACTTGAATCCCCTCTTCCCAACCTTTTATCAAATTATCAACTTTATGCACATATGTCATTGTTCCACCATTATGGGCTGAAGCATCAAATATTTCGCCATTGGTATAAAAGCCAATATATTTTACGGTAACCGTATTTCCTGATTTCACAGTTTCTCCGGTACCAACTTTCTCTACGATATAATTTATACCAGTCGATGTTTTACTAATAACCTCCTTATTTACAGCCATTGAAGCAAGCCATTCATCAATCAATGCTTGTTCTCCTTGCGAAGTGTACAGAATTGAACTATTTACCTTACTATCCACAACATACCTCTCTATTTCCACCTTTAGTGAGGCATCTGGATCATCCTTTTTACATCCTGAAATAGCAGCCATTGTAAAAAGAACAACAGCGCAGGTCTTTATAACCAAATTCATCTTATTCATAACCATTAACCAATTGATTGTTTAATTCGATCTTCAAATTCGGGCAATAATTGCTCAAACTTATCCAAAGCTTCTGATAGAGATGCATAAAGCTCTCCTCCGGCTGCGTTGCGGTGCCCTCCCCCATTAAAATATTTTTCAGACACCTCATTAACAGCAAATTTGCCTTTCGATCTGAACGATGCTTTAATGTATTTTTCTTTTTCAGTAAAAAGTACACTAAATACAACTCCTTTTATCGAAAGTGGCATATTTACAAAACCTTCGTTATCGCCAGTTTTAAAATTGAAAGCTTTCTGATCTTCAAGTGTAATATACATACAGGCGGTATGATATTCCTGATAAACAATCATACGATTACTCAAACAAAAACCCAACAGCCTCATTCGATCTGCTGAATAGTTATCGTACACTTTGGAATGAATGTCGAGCTGATCGATGCCCATTCGTGTAAGCTGAGCCACAACTTCAAATGTATTTGGATTCGACACATTAAAATCGAATGAACCAGTGTCGGTCATTATACCTGTAAAAAAGGAAGTTGCTGCATCCTTATCAATGTATTGTCCCAGCTTGGTTGACTGAAGTACCGCGAAAATTAATTCGGCTGTCGAGCTGTATGTAATGTCAGAAATAATCAGATCGGTAAAAGTTCCGGGATACGGATGATGATCGATCAACATTTTTTTCCCGGCATAATTTTCGACCAGAGATTTCATGTCACCAAGTCGCGAAAGTTGATTAAAATCCATGCAAATTAACAGATCCGACTCATCCAGAGCCCTGGCCGATTGTTTCGGATGATGACTGTGAATGATTACTTCATCGTGTCCATCCAACCAATGATAAAATTCAGGATATTTGGTTGGACTAACAACTTTAACTTTTAATCCGGCATTCTTCAAAACCCGCCATAAACCAAGAACTGAGCCCATTGCATCGCCATCCGGATTCATATGAGGAATCAGAACTATTGATTTGAAGCTATTTCTTATCAGCTGTTCGAAACTTTTAATCAATTCTATATCAACTCTTTCCAATTAGTCTATTTTAAAATAAAGTACAAAGATAAAAATAAAGCCGATGGAGTTGATTGAACAAAACGATTTTTCATTAACTTGTCTTCCATTGAAAAACTCATCAAAAAGCATCTACATGTCAGCAAATCAAACTTTTACCATGATAAAGCCTATAGCTGTTAAGAACAACTATATCGGGGCAATTCTGAAACTAATTAACGAAGCTGGATTCCGCATAAAGGCCATGAAATTCACGCACTTAACAAAGCAACAAGCCATGGATTTTTATAGCGTTCATGCCGGGAAATATTTTTATGAAGAATTAACATCTTTTATGAGTTCAGGGCCCATTGTGGCGGCTATTCTCGAAAAGGAAAATGCAGTAGCCGATTTCAGAAAGCTGATTGGTGCAACCGATCCGGCAAAAGCTGAAGAAGGAACAATCCGTAAATTGTACGCTGAATCGATGTCACACAATGCTATTCACGGATCTGACAGTGACGAAAATGCCCTTATTGAAAGCGATTTTTTCTTTTCAAAAACGGAAAGGTTTTAAAAGCTAGCCTTGCGGTGCTAGAATGGATATGTCAAAACTATCTGAAAATTATAGCTTTAATCAACTCTTCGCCAGCTAATTCATTCAGACGAACACGGATTTCTTCTTTCATCATCAGCAGTTCATTTCGAACAATTGGAGAAGTAGTTTCTACAAACAAGGTACTATTCTGAATGTACAGATTACCTGTATATCGGGAAACCGTTTTACCCATGACCGACTCCCACGATTTTATTAGGTCAAGTTCATTTAGTTTTCGCTCAAGATTATTTTCACGAACATAGCTTTTAAGCGCACTACTTATACTTTGGGTATTACTTTTTCTCATCAGATTCTAATTAAACAACATTTCCGTCGCTAATGGTAAAAATACGCGATTCAGTTTCCAGACTGGCAATCATTTGGTCGAGGTGCTCCCTGTTGGTATCTGTAATAAAAATCTGTCCAAAATGTTCGTCGGCAACAAGTTTTACAATTTGTTCCACACGATTTTTGTCCAGTTTATCGAAAATATCGTCCAGAAGTAAGATTGGAGTCAGGCCAGAGATTTCTTTCATAAAATCGAACTGGGCTAATTTGAGCGCAACAAGGTAAGTTTTTTTCTGACCTTGCGAACCAAACTTACGAATCGGATATCCAGCCAATTCAAAGTCAAAGTCATCTTTATGAATGCCGGTAGTCGTATATTGTAGCATTCTATCCCTTCCTATCGACTCCCTTAATAACAGTTCGAAACTATTGACAGTTAAATCTGATTGTAGCTTCAGTCCAACTATTTCTTTTCCTCCTGAAATAAGTTCGTAATAATTTTGAAAAATAGGTTGAAGATTTTCAATAAAAACCTTTCGCACCGCATGAATCTGTTGTCCGTATTTTACAAGCTGATCGTCCCAAACCTCAAGCGACTCCAGCTGAAAGTTATTTCTTCCGGCAAATTGCTTCAATAAATTATTCCGCTGCTGCAATGCCCTGTTATATCTGATCAGGTTTTCAAGATAAACTGCATCGTACTGCGAAATAACGGCATCAACAAAACGACGGCGGTCTTCGCTGCCACCAGTGATTAAGTTGGTATCCGATGGCGTAACAATAATCAAAGGAATTAAACCAATATGTTCCGAAAGCTTTTTATACTCCTTCTGATTGCGTTTAACTATTTTCTTCTGATTGCGTTTCAACCCACAATAAACAACTTCATCAGATTCGAGTCGCGAATATTTGCCCTGAATCATAAAATAATCCTGATCAAACCGGATATTTTGTCCATCGACCGAATTCAGAAAACTTTTACAGAACGACAAGTAATAAATGGCATCCATCAGGTTTGTTTTGCCAGCTCCGTTATTGCCGATAAAGCAATTTAAGCTGTCAGAAAACTTAAATTCAGCATGTTCAAAATTCTTGAAATTAACAACTGATAATTCTTGGATGTACATATTGAAAACCTGTTTAATATCACAAAACTACAAATTCCGGCTGTGAATCCGGATAAAAAAATAGCTAATCGAGCTAATAACATCAATGTGTTGATTAATATTCATTTTTATATCTAAAATCTGCCGTTTATTTTTGAAAATAATATATTTTTGCCTCTCGATTTTCGAACTATACTTTACAAGATGGCAAAAAACAAAAAGAACACACAGGTAGATAACCTTACTGAAATTGAAAGTGCATTGACCAGAACCGAACAATTTCTCGAATCAAATCAGAAATTGATAGGAATTATAGTTGGGTCAATTGTAATTGTAGCTGTTGGTTATTTTGGTTTAAACAAATTTTATCTTGAACCAAGGTCAAAAGATGCTCAGGAGCAAATGTTCAGGGCTCAAAATTATTTTGAAAAAGACTCGTTCAATCTGGCGCTCAACGGCGACGGAAATAATCTTGGATTCCTTGATATTATTGATGATTTTGGATCGACTGATGCAGGGAAACTGTCAAATTATTATGCTGGAATATCTTACCTGAACATGGGTCAGTTTGATAAAGCAATTGACTATTTGAAAAAATTCAACACTGACGACGTGCTTTTAGGGCCAATTTCTGTAGGTGCTCAGGGTGATGCCCAACTTGAACTTGGAAAAACAGATAAGGCTCTCGACTTATATACAGAAGCTTATAAGATGAATGACAATGACCTCACCACGCCTATTTACATGTTAAAAGCTGGAGAGTTATTAGAAAACACAAGTAAGCAGGGTGAAGCTTTAAAAATTTATGAAATTATCAAACAAAAATTTCCGGATAGTACTGAAGGAAGAAGCATTGATAAATACATCGCCCGAGCAAAAGCTAAAATGTAGTAAATAGATATATATTACAATTATACTATAAAAAAAGTCCCCTCATTGAAGGGGATTTTTTATTTTTGATCAATATTAAATCTGAAAGATGGCAACAAAAAATTTATCAGAATACGATTTGAATACTGTACCTTCTGCTAATAAAATGAAATTCGGAATTGTAGTTGCAGAATGGAATTATGAAGTTACTGGAGCTTTAGCTCTAGGAGCAGTTGATACCTTAAAAAGACATGGCGCGAAAGATGAGAACATCATTTTGAAACATGTTCCGGGTACTTTTGAACTCACGCTGGGAGCACAGTATTTGGCCGAATTTACTGAGGTTGATGCTGTAATTGTATTGGGATGCGTCATTCAGGGAGAAACTCGTCATTTCGACTTCATTTGTCAAGGAGTAACGCAGGGAATCACCAGTTTGAATATCAAATACAATAAGCCTTTTATTTTTGGTGTTCTAACCACCGACAATCAGCAACAAGCGCTCGATCGTGCTGGAGGCAAACATGGGAATAAGGGTGATGAAGCTGCACTCACTGCAATTAAAATGTTGGCATTGAATGCCGATTTGAATAAATAAAAAAAGGGGCAAATGCCCCTTTTCTCTTTTAACCTAAATTTACTATTGTGGACCACCAAATCCCCCCATTCGGCCTTGTCCATTTCGTCTTTGTTCTTCTTGCTTTTTCTGATTTTCATCAAAAAGCTTAGCTTGATCTGCCGTTAAAACAGCTCTGATTTCCTTATTTTTGTCAGCCTGAACTTTTTGCATTGCATCGCGCATCTTGGTACGTTCTTCATCACTTGCATCGCGCATCTTTGAAAAATCGGTTGTCTGATTTTGCGAGTACTTTTTGTTAATTGCAGTAACCTTAGCTTCCTGATCCTTATTCAATTTATATTGGTCAACCAAACGCTGAGTTTGCATTTTTATCATTTCCTCTGGACTCATGTTTTGTCCACCAAATCCTCCTTGGCCACCCATACGACCCTGTCCATTTTGACGATTTTTCAGATTTTCTTCGTAAGTTTTTAATTGTGCAGGGGTCAATACAGCCTTTATCTCTTTTTCTTTTTCAGTATTAACCTTTTGCATTTCTTCGCGCATTTTGGTACGTTCCGCATCGCTGGCATCACGCATCTTTTGCATATCCATAGTGCTTTTTCCTGAATATTTCTTATTAATTGCAGTAACTTTAGCTTCCTGAGTCTTGTCCAGTTTCAGTTCATCTACCAGACGTTTCGTCTGTGATGCAACCATTTCCGCGGGACTCATATTTTGTCTACCCTGACCATTGGGACTACCTTGTCCTTGTCTTTGCCCGCCTGCTTGCGATGGACGTTGACCACCTCCACGTTCCTGTGCATAATTTGTTCCGGCAATCAACATTAGAACCATCAGAATCAATCCTAACTTTTTCATATTTTTACTTTTAATGTTTGTGTTTGTGAGCTTAAGACTTATCCATTAGTTAAAGGTTTAACTGTGAAATATTAATTTCTGTTAAATCGCCAAATAAGGTTATTTTTGAAAACTCAAATTAATAAAAAGTGAAGGCTTTAATTTTTGCTGCAGGTCTGGGAACGCGGCTACTTGAACATACAAAAAATAAGCCCAAAGCAATGGTCAATCTGGCAGGAAAGCCCTTGATCCGTCACGCTATCGAATACCTAAAATCTTTTGGGATTACCGATGTTACAATCAATGTATTCCATTTCGCCGACCAGATTATTTCCTATTTGAATGAAAATCACTTTTTCGGCATCGACATTCACATTTCTGACGAATGCGATCAGCTTCTTGATACAGGAGGTGGACTTAAAAAAGCAGGTGCTTTTTTAAAGGGTAACGAACCTATACTGATTTACAATGTGGATGTGGTCAGCAACCTGGATTTGAATGTGCTTTTGAAATACCATCAGGAACAAAAGGCATTGGCTACTTTGGTAGTCCGGTCGCGGAAAACATCCCGATACCTCATGTTCGATCAGAACTTGCAATTGGCAGGATGGAAAAACTTCAGCAACGGCGAGACACGAATAAGTCGTCCGAATTCATTTATAAATTCAAAACCTCTGGCTTTTAGTGGAATTCAAATCATTCAGCCTGAATTATTGGCAATGATCACCGAAGAAGGCAGATTTCCGATTATGGATCTTTATCTTCGGCTTGCAAAAGATCAATCGATCAAAGCATTTATAGATGATTCTGATCTTTGGCTGGATTTGGGAAAACCGGAAGAATTGATAGCTGCAGAAAATATATTTACTAAATATTTGTAATTCTATTCTAAAGATGATTCTTGACAACTTTAGCAAAAGCATTTTCCTCATTTGACACCGCCGCTAAAAATCGATCTTTCATTTCAGTGGGGCCATTCTCCACGATGTACGAGTAGTTGGTAAATTCCAATAGATCCAAATCATTAAAATCATTACCTATGCCAAGGGTATATTCATGTTCAATTTTAAGGAAATCGCAAACAAATTTCACCCCGTTCCCTTTCGAAACCGATTGATGAAATATCTCCATCCAGATGTAACCCGTATCGAGCGGCGAGCTTGTGCGAACAACTTTCACCTCCTTAAACCGATTCTCAATATCACTTTTCAATGCAAAGAAACGATCCGGATTATTTGGAAAAACTACCAGAAACTGGCAAGCATCTGAGTCGATTGGCAGTTCTGGAATTAAAGGTTCGGAATGCATCTGGTGAAGGCTGAAATAAGTTTCAAACTCAGAACAAATAACACTTCCACGATGATACCAACATTTATAATTTTCAGGAACGGGTTTAAAAAGATGAAAATTGAGATCACTTTCAACTAAAAGATCAGCCAATTGCTGAACAACTCCTTTATTCAGGTTTTGCTGATATAACAGCTTATTTTGTCTGTGGTCGTAAACTCCAGCTCCTGAAGAAAAAACGATGTAGTCAAATGGTATTTCCGGAGAAATAACTTCCAGCGTTTTCTTTAAATTCCGGCCGGTTGCAATAACCCGTATAATTCCTTTCTCTCCCAACGAATGCAGGGTAAAAATATTTTCCGCCGAAATTGACTTGTCATTCCGCAGAAATGTCCCATCTAAATCAGTTGCAACAAGTTTTAGCATATGGTATTATACATTTCTATTTCGATTGCGAAGGTACTTAGAAAATGGCACAGGCTAAAAAAGATCGCATTCTTAACCTGATCAGATTACAAATTAAAAGCTAAATTGTGGTGTTTGCCGAAGCTGGAGGCGTGTTTATCGAAAAAATCAGAATCCTTTACGCGGTATATCTATATTAGCCTTGATTTTATATCTTTGTTGACCAAAAAAATAGACAAATAGAATGAAGATTGCACTAATAGGATACGGAAAAATGGGGAAAGAGATCGAAAAAATTGCTCTTGACCGCGGACACGAAATCGTATTAAAAATTGACATTACCAATCCTGAAGATCTGAATATTGATAATCTGAAACAAGCAGATGTTGCCATCGAATTTACGATACCTACCTCGGCCACAGCCAACTATAAATTATGCTTCGAAGCTGGAATTCCAGTTGTCAGCGGAACAACCGGTTGGCTCGAAAAACTCACTGAGGTACATCAGCTATGCAAGCAATTGAATGGAACTTTTTTTTACACTACAAATTTTAGTATGGGAGTGAATATTTTCTTTGCCCTGAGTAAAAAGCTTGCCCAATTGATGGCTAACCACAGTGAATACACAGTTGAAATGAAGGAAATTCACCACACTCAAAAACTGGATGCACCAAGTGGAACAGCCATAACACTGGCAGAAGGAATTATTGAAAACATTCCTGCAAAAAATTCATGGGTCAATCACTCTACGGGTGTTGCCAATGAAATTGGGATTATTTCGGAGCGAGAAGGCCAGGTACCTGGAACTCACATCATCAATTACGATTCGGAAGTTGATTACATTGAAATAACTCATTGTGCCAAAAGCCGCAAAGGACTTGCTTTTGGAGCTGTTTTGGCTGCCGAATACAGTTTCGGTAAAAAGGGAATTCTAACAATGAATGATTTGCTAAATCTTTAAAATAATATAAAAATGAAGGAATTACTTTCAAATAAATGGTTCAAATTTGCAGTGGTTGGTATTCTTTACTTGCTATGGGTAATCTGGATCGAAAGCTATTTATGGCTCATTGGCCTTGCAGTGATTTTTGATATTTATATCTCAAAGAAAGTTCACTGGGCTTTCTGGAAAAAGAAAAACACGCCCGATGGGAGACAAACTAAAGTCGTTGAATGGGTTGATGCCATTATCTTTGCAGTAATTGCAGCTACTTTTATACGAATGTTTTTTATCGAAGCCTACACGATCCCAACTTCCTCAATGGAGAAAACGATGTTGATTGGCGATTACCTGTTTGTAAGCAAGACTTCATACGGACCAAAACTTCCGAATACTCCACTTTCGTTCCCTTTTGTGCATCACACCATGCCTTTTTCAACCACACAAAAATCGTATGTTGAATGGATCAAAAATCCATACAAACGAATTGCTGGTTTTGGAAAAGTAAAAAACAACGATGTAGTGGTTTTCAATTTTCCTGAAGGAGATACTGTGGCAGTTAATGTTCAAAATCAGAGCTATTATTCACTGGTTCGGAACTACGGAAGGAAACGTGTTTGGCAGGAAAAAGAAACTTTTGGCGAAATTATTTCGCGTCCGGTCGACAAACGTGAAAACTACATCAAACGGTGTGTTGGAATTGCTGGCGATGTCATTGAATTAAAAGCTGGACAGCTTTATGTGAATGGAAAAGAACAGACTCATTTTCCAGGAATGCAGCGTGAAAATATTGTAACAACCGATGGCACCGGAATTAATAAACGTTTGCTGGAACAAATGAATATCGCTAAAGACGATCGTAATGAAATCTCGAACACTCAATATCAGTTCCCATTAACTGCTGAAAATGAACAGAAATTGAAGGCTATGAAAAATGTTTTATCGGTACAACCGAACATTATAAATGCCGGAAACTGGGATCAGAACATTTTTCCATTCAGCAACAAATACCCTTGGAATGTTGATAATTTCGGGCCACTTGAGATCCCGAAAAAAGGTCAAACGGTAAAACTTACCATCGATAATTTGCCAATTTATCAGCGCATTATTGGCTTATATGAAGCGAATGATCTGAAAGTGAAAGACAGCACCATTTACATTAATGGATCGGTTGCTGACAGCTACACCTTTAAGATGGACTATTACTGGATGATGGGCGACAACCGCAATAATTCTGCAGACTCACGCTATTGGGGTTTTGTTCCTGAAGACCATATTGTTGGGAAAGCCGTATTCATCTGGTTATCGATGGACAAAGATCAACCTTTTTACAACAAAGTTCGCTGGAGTCGACTATTCTCATTTGTACACTAGAAAAGTGTTTAGGCTCAGCATTCTGCTAAAGAATAAGATGATTAGCTCATCAATCAAAAAATAAAAGCAAAAAGGATAACTAGAAAAGTTATCCTTTTTGCTTTTATTCGAATATGATCCAAAATAAATTAACCGATTTCAAAAATTTAAAACAAAAATCCTATCCTAAACCCAGAATTTAAAACCAAAGGTGAATCACTTGTTCCACCCAAAAATGCATAATGCCGGGCATTGTCAGATTCGTCATTATGCCCAAAACCGTAACCTCCACCAATATACCAATCTAACAAAAAACGGTCAGCAAATACCCATTGTTTCCCAATGTTTAGTATAAATGCGAACATGGCTACATTAGTATCCGGAGCGTTGACAATATTACCTCCAATCAAAGTATGATTTGAATATTTATACATCGACACTGCGAGTTCGGGCTTAAAATATGAACCTTTCAGTAAATGAGCATAACGCATTCCCTTCATATAGAAATCTGGATCTTTAATAAATTTATATCCTGCATTCACAAAAAATCCTGAAGCCCGATACCCGTCAGGCCTCTGCCCAAGACCAATAAATCCAATACCTCCTTCAACACTCCGGCCTGGCTTAAGGCTACGTTCGTAACTGAATGCAGACGCATACATCAATGGAGAAAAGAAATTGAATTTTAAAGCATTTTTCCTTTGGTTGCTGTAATTCTCACTACCCTGCATCGAATCGGAAAATTTAAGTTCTCTACCATCACCAAACTGGATACTGGCTACTTTATTCTTATCAATACCGAAAATAACATCGCTGCGATATTCTTCAAGTGCGTATTTCACTT
>Ga0302296_1002127_pt1 | contig 13633 bp, 13 predicted proteins | sample III_Fen_N3_1_FD_194546 | JGI IMG/M metagenome (GOLD analysis project Ga0302296, IMG submission 194546) | Peat permafrost microbial communities from Stordalen Mire near Abisko, Sweden - III_Fen_N3_1 | ecosystem: Environmental > Terrestrial > Soil > Wetlands > Permafrost | place: Sweden: Abisko... | reverse complement strand
TAAATTTATATATAAATTCTTTTGCTTTATCAAAACCGCCATCCAGGTATATTGCACCAATAATGGCTTCCATTACATCGGAGGTTATGGAATCTCTCATTCGTCCTCCTGTAGCCTCTTCTCCTTTGCCAAGGCGGATATATTCACCCAGGTTAAGTTCTTTGGCACAGTAAGCAAGGGAAGGTTCACATACCAGCGAAGATCTCATTTTTGTCAGATCTCCTTCTGTTTTATCCGGCATTTCCTCAAACAAAAACTGGCTTGACACCAGTTCTAATACCGCATCTCCTAAAAATTCCAATCTCTCATAATCTTTCTGACGGTTTACTTTCTGTTCATTTGAAAATGAGCTGTGGGTCATCGCCTGAGTTATTAACTCTTTTTTTAAAAAAGTATAGCCAATCTTTTTTTCCAGTATTTCTAATGTATATTCTTCACTCATATCTTTCCAATCCGATTTAATATCGAAAAAGCCCATGATCGGTAAGCTTTAAGTAATATCTAATCTGTTTAATTTATAGTTTTTTTCAGGTACCTGACAGCTTCTCCCACTGTTTTTATATGTTCTATTTCATCATGGGATATGCATATGTTAAATTCATGTTCCAATCCGATTACCATCTGATAGACATCTAAAGAATCAGCTCCAAGATCATCTAAAAAAGTTGTATTCTCTGTAATTTCATGTGGATCCACACTTAACACTTCCGCTATAATCTGCGTCAACTTTTCAAATTCCATTTGTGCGTACCTTCCTATTCATCCTGCAATGAAATTTTTTCTTTAATCTTTTCATTAATTTTCTGTTCTTTAAACGCTACACACTGGAGAACTGAATTTTTAATTTCAATAGCTTTTGAACTACCGTGAGTTTTAACCACAAGCCCATTTAATCCAAGAAGTGGTGCTCCGCCATATTCCTGCAGATCAAAAGATTTCAAGGCCTTTTTCAATGCGGGCTTCACTAAGAGTGCTCCGATTTTGCTTCTAAAAGAGCTCATCATTCCACTTTTAATCTTACGAATCAGGGTATCGCCAACACCTTCATATAATTTCAAAATCACATTTCCAACAAATGCCTCACACACAATTACATCTGCAAAACCTGCCGGTATATCTCTTGCCTCTATACTTCCAATAAAATTTATCTCAGGGCAGTTCTTTAAAAGGGGGAACGTTTCCTTAACCAGTGCGTTACCTTTTTCTTCTTCTGCGCCAATATTTACAATTGCTACTCTAGGGTTTTTGATTCCAATAATACTTTCCATATAAACAGAACCCATTTTTGCAAACTGAACCAGATGAGAGGCTCTTGCGTCAACATTAGCTCCACAGTCTATTAAAAGGGAACATCCATTCTGGGTTGGAATAAGTGGTGCCAGAGGCGGTCTTTCCACTCCTTTGATTCGTCCAATTATTACCTGTCCGCCCACCAGTACAGCGCCACTGCTTCCGGCTGAAACAAAAGCATCGCAGGTACCGTCTTTTACTAAATTTAGCGCTACAACAATTGAGGAATCTTTCTTTTTTCGAATCGCCATTACAGGTGGTTCTGCAGTTTCGATTTTTTCTTCTGCATGGATAACCTGAACCTGATTGATATCATATTTGTATTTTGACAGCTCCGTGTTAATCTTATCAGCTTTACCAACCAGATAAATTTTAATATTTTTATTTTCATTTGCTGCCAGAACAGCACCTTTTACTATTTCAAACGGCGCATTATCGCCCCCCATTGCATCAACTGCAACTTTTACCATCTCTGCCATCACAATCCTCCTAATATACTATTTAAATATACTAAAGGAACCATTAAAAATCAAGTCATTTTCAACTGGGGTCTGTTAATAACCAGATGTATTGACATGCTTTTCGGTCTTCGTCAGAATGATTCCACAAACGGTTCCCTTACCATAAAAAAAGTGTCCACAAGGACACTTTAATATTAGGCAAAAGCCAGAAGCGTATTTAAATGTGTGATAATAACTTTGTTTTTGTCAGTCTCTTTTATTTTAAAAATACGATTTAGTCTGCAAACTTTATATATTATGAATGGGATTATTAGCAATGCCACCATAATAGCAACAACTATTTTATTTTTATAAATATCCGCCCATTTCAACATTTGCATACCCTCTTCTGTCATTTTTACCAAAGTAGTTTATTCCATTCCTGTCATACCGTATTCTTATAATACGTTTAAGGTGCTTTAAAAGTCAATATAATTATCTAAACAATTGTAAAATAATAATAAAATTTGTCAAGCAGCATACTTTTTTTTGCATTTTCTACATTTTCAATTGCATAATGAAAAAAAGCCTTCCGAAAAATCTCGGAAAGCCCATATTTTCTACTAATTAATCAACTTTGATAATTTCTTTCTTGTTATAAGATCCACAAGCTTTGCAAACTCTGTGAGGCATCATTAAAGCACCACATTTACTACATTTCACTAATGTTGGAGCACTCATTTTCCAGTTAGCTCTTCTTTTGTCTCTTCTACCTTTAGAAGATTTATTCTTAGGACATATAGACATCGTTACACCTCCTTATTCGCGTTAAAGATATCTTTAATCTTTGCCATTCTGGGATCAGGAACAAACGTATCGCACTGACAGTTTCCAGCATTCAGGTCCATTCCACAAACATTACAAATACCTTTGCAATCTTCTCTGCATAGAACCTTTGTTGGCCAATTCATTAATATTTCGTTGCTTATCAGATTTTCTATGTTCAACTGGTACCCTTCCATAAAAACCATCTGATCTTCCATAAGATCTTCGTCTTTTATTTCAGGTGAAACCACTTCTCTAGTAAATTCAATTTCCAATATCTTATCAAGTTCCTTCAGACATCTGTCACAGTTGACTGTAACGTTTACCTGAATGTTTCCACTGACCAGAGCTCTCTGGGGTTCAACATTAGTTAAAACCAATGTCAGTGGCGAAATATCCTTTATAGCAAATTCTTCAATGCCATTATTAAAGATTTTTATATCTTGAACTACCTGCATCTCTGTTTTTTTACCTTGGGACATAAAAATATCTGTCAAATTTACTAACATACAAAACTCCTATTCACACTCTGACAATTATACATAGCAGGGTGTGTTTTGTCAACCACCCTTTTTAAATTAATTGTGCCTGCACTGCAGTTAATGCAACAACACCCACAATATCTTCCCAGGAACAGCCTCGGGACAGGTCATTTACAGGCTTCGCAATTCCCTGAAGCATTGGTCCATACGCCTCAGCCTTTGCCAGTCTCTGTACTAATTTATATCCAATATTTCCCGCATCAAGGTTGGGAAATATAAGAACATTTGCTTTTCCAGCCACTTCACTGCCTGGAGCTTTGGTTTTTGCAACATGTGGAACAATGGCTGCATCAGTCTGAAGTTCTCCATCAAGAATCAGTTGTGGATATCTTTCGTGAGCGATCCTGGTTGCCTCAACTACTTTGTCTACCAAAGGGTGCTTAGCACTGCCTTTTGTAGAATGGGAAAGCATGGCTATAATCGGTTCACTTCCAATTAGATTTTTAAAGCTGCTTGCACTGGTATCCGCTATATCGGCCAGTTCTTCAGCTGTTGGATCCTGATTAAGTCCGCAGTCAGCAAATAGAAAAGTTCCATTATCTCCATATTCACAATTTGGTACATCCAGAATAAAAAATCCACTTACCAGCTTTACACCTGGCGCTGTTTTTAGAATCTGAAGAGAAGGTCTTAACACATCAGCAGTTGCGTGGCAAGCTCCAGCCACCATTCCATCCGCATCATTGGCTTTAACCATAACTACACCAAAAGTCAGTGGATCTGTCAGTAAAATTTCTTTTGCAGCTTCTATTGTCATTCCCTTTGCTTTTCTGGTCTGATATAATAAATCAACATAAGATTCAAATTTATCCGTTTTTTCTGGATCTACAATTTTGACACCTGTCAGATCTACCTCAAGCCATCTGGCTCCATCGATTATTTTTTCTTCATTACCGATCATTACTATATTGGCAATACCCTCTTCCAGGATATGGGCGGCAGCAATCAGGGTTCTTTTATCATGTGTTTCCGGCATAACTATTGTTTTCTTGTCATTACGCGCTTTTTCCTTAATAACGTCAATATAAGACATTTATTAACCTCCTTGTTTTTCCTATGAGTTCTGATTTCTTTTTATATGATAAAACTTAAAGTAGCTTCACCTGTAATGAATTATTTTTTTTTCAAAATAAATCAAATATAAATTCACATTCACTCAACAATCTAATATAATAGATTATATAATAAACAAAAAAGTATAACAAGGTCTATTTCCTTGTTTATTGTGCAAAATTTAATACAAGACCGTTCAGAATGCTTGATATTTTGTTTAATATTGATAAAAATTTATCAAACAAGGAGGAATAACCAAATGAGAGTTACCGGAATTATTGCTGAATACAATCCTTTTCACAATGGTCATAAATATCAGCTGGAGGTAGCAAGAGAAATAACCAATGCAGATTATATCGTTGTTGTTTTAAGCGGTAATTTTACCCAGCGTGGAGGCGTTTCCATTATGGACAAATATACCCGTTCCGAAGCTGCTCTCATGTGCGGTGCTGATTTGGTAATTGAGCTTCCTCTATATTATGCCACCGGAAGTGCCGAATATTTTGCCACTGGAGCCATTGCCCTGCTGGATAAATTAGGAGTTGTGGATTCTGTCTGCTTTGGAAGTGAAAGTGGTAATATGGAAGCTATTTCTGATATTGCACAGTATCTGTTAGATGAACCAGAAGACTTCAGACAGCTTTTGACAGATTACCTAAAGGAGGGTTTGACGTTTCCCCAGGCAAGAGCTTTAGCCTTAAGCAATCATTTTCAGGATCACCCTGAATATCAGCAGATTCTTACGGCTCCAAATAATATTCTTGGAATTGAATATGTTAAAGCCATTAAAAAACGTAATAGTAAAATAGTTGCTTATACTAATCTGAGAGTAGGCTCTGACTATCATGACAAGCGTCTTCAGATACATAACAGTTCAGCCATTGCCATACGCCATTCTTTAAAAAACTGTCATGATCTTGATTTAGTTACCGATCAGATTCCCGACATAACCGTTCCACTCCTTAGAAAACATTTTGACAAAGACTTTCCTGTTTTCTCAGATTCTATTTCCTCCCTTCTATATTATAAATTATTGCTGGAAGCCGAACATGGCTATGCCGATTATGTAGATGTTACGTCTGACATCTCTGACCGTATCAAAAATCATCTGGGACAATTTACCACTTTTAATGAATTCAGTGACTTATTAAAATCCAAAGACGTTACATACTCCAGAATCAGCCGTTGCCTCATACATATCCTTCTGAATGTCAAGAAAGATGCTCTGGCTGCTTATATGTCAGAAGATAATATCTTATATGCAAGGATGCTGGGATTCAGGCAGGAGGCTCGACCACTGTTAAATGCCATAAAAAAGAACAGTCAGATTCCCCTTCTTTCCAAGATGGCTGATGCCAGTAAAAAAATAGACGCAACGGGAGTGATGATGCTAAAGGAAGATGTAATGGCTTCTCATGTATATGAATCCATTGTGTCTTCTACCTTTAATCTTCCATTATCCAATGAATATACAAGAAAAATCGTTAAGCATTAGCTTAACGATTTTTTATTACAAGTCATCTCATATATTAAATTTGTTTATTTGGAATTCTTCGCATAAGAATTCCATTTTTTTCAAGAACACATGTATTTTTAGTATTATTTTTCAAGCTACGATTGGCGCAAGTATCGTCGTAATATCTTGAAAAAAGAACGATTCCTCTCTCTTCCACGATCAGGCTCTCTTCACTTGCATTGATAATGATTTCCAGGTAATTATCTATCCAGCCCACTTTTTGAAATTCTATGACTCTTGGATTAGGGTATTCACTGGTAAAATGAAAATTTCTGGTTTTTAGAAGTGATTCCTCTTTCCTTATCTGAATCAGATTTTTCATTGTCATAATTCTATCCTCAAAGGTTCCTTTTTCAATTTCCTTCCATGGCATACACCTTCTGCAGTCAGGATCGTAGCCTCCCTCCAAAGCAATTTCCGTTCCATAATAAATGCAGGGACTTCCCGGCATGGTAAACAGAACTGCCAACTGCTGGTAAAATTCGTCCAGATTCTGGCTACGGCTTGCAAGCCTGATGGTATCATGGGAATCCAAAAGATTAAACAACACATCATTGGTCTGTTGCATATATCTGGTATAACAGCGGTTTATGGTATATTCAAAGTCTTCTTTAGTAAGATTTTTATCTACCCAGAAGTCCTTTATGCTCTCTCCCAGTGGATAATTCATAACACCGTCAAATTCATCTCCTCTTAGCCAAGGAAAAGCATCGTGCCAGATTTCTCCAAGTATGTAAAAATCTGGATTTATACTTTTCAAACGATGATGTAGTTCTTTACAGAAAGTATGTGAAACTTCATTTGCCACATCAAGTCTGAGTCCGTCCACTTTGTATTTTCTGATCCATTTTTCACAGATATCTAAAAAATAATCCCGGACTTCTTTTAAATTAGTATTTAATTTTGGCATATCATCGTAGAAAGCAAATGTATAAAGCTGATTTTTCTTAGCAGCTCCTTTTCCAATATCCATCGGCCATTCATTTATCATAAACCAGTTATAATAGGGAGACTTTGGTCCATTTTTGACAACATCCTGCCAGGGGGCAAAATATTTCCCACAATGATTAAACACTCCGTCCAGCATAACTTTCATGCCTTTTTCATGGGCTTTTTCGACCAGTGTAATGACTATTTCTTCTGTACCAAAATGCTGGTCGATACTGTCATAATCCGTTGTATCATATTTATGACTGGTAGGTGACTGGTTTATAGGTGTGAGATATAACCCGGTAACCCCAAGATTTTCCAGATAATCCAGCTTGTCAATAATCCCCTCCAGATCTCCACCAAAAAATTCCTGATTACTTACCTTTCCATTTTCTCTCCACTCCTTAACACCTGCCGGATCATTTTCTTTATTTCCATTACAAAATCGTTCTGGAAATATCTGATACCAGATGGTTTCGTTCACCCAGGCGGGAGTTTTCGGTATATCACTGGAATTCATCCAGGGGAACACAAAATACTGTTTACTTCTTTCTTCCATACTAAACTGTTGCTCACTTAAAAAACCATCCTCAAAAAAATACCATTTTTCATCTTCTGTAATCAGTTCAAAATAGTATTTGAGACGTTTAAAAGGCGGAGTTATGGTAGTTGTCCACCAAAGTTGATTTTTTAGCCTCTTTTTAAAAGGAATGTTTGTAGAAACCGCACCACTCCATCCTTTATCTGCTCCAAGTATTCCTGATGAAAATGGATCACCGTGGATTATGTTTACATATTTTACATCATATCCGGTTTTTATATTGATAATTAATTCATTCTCATTTATGGGATAACAATAATTATCGCATGCTCTGTGATAAACTGCATTAAAGTCCATAAAGTACCTCCTTATGTTTAGGAAAACGTTTTCCTTATAGGAATATAATAACGGCATCCGTGAAAAAAATCAAATACTTTTTTCGGAAGCCGTTATTTTTTATATTATTTAAAGTTCTACAAATGGTTCCTATATGATTCTTATATGATTCTATATAATCTTTAATCTTTAATTTTTAAAGCTATGAATTGGAGCTGGAATTCTGCCACCACGATTAATAAAAGCATCACAGGAAAACCGGTTTACTGGCATAATAGGCGCATAACCTAAAAGTCCACCAAATTCAACTGTTTCACCAACGCCTTTACCAATAACAGGGATAATACGTACTGCTGTAGTTTTCTGATTAATCATTCCAATAGCCATTTCGTCTGCTATGATTCCTGATATAGTAGTAGCTTTTGTATCCCCTGGAATTGCTATCATATCAAGGCCTACAGAGCACACACAGGTCATTGCTTCTAATTTTTCAAGTGTCAGAGCCCCTGCGATAACTGCATCAATCATACCCTGGTCTTCACTAACAGGAATAAAGGCTCCGCTTAATCCACCAACATAAGAAGATGCCATTACTCCACCTTTTTTTACCTGATCATTTAAAAGTGCCAGTGCAGCTGTTGTGCCTGGTGCACCTGCCATTTCAAGTCCAATTTCACAAAGAATATCAGCAACTGAATCCCCGATTGCAGGAGTCGGTGCCAGTGAAAGGTCTATGATACCAAAAGGAATTCCCATTCTCTGGGAAGCTTCCTGTGCTACTAACTGACCAACACGGGTTATTTTAAATGCAGTTTTCTTTATAGTTTCACAAAGAACTTCAAAATTCTCACCACGAACTTTTTCCAGGGCTGTTTTTACAACACCAGGTCCGCTTACGCCAACATTTATAATAGCATCAGCTTCTGTTACACCGTGGAATGAACCTGCCATAAATGGATTATCATCCGGGGCATTACAGAAAACCACAAGTTTGGCACAGCCAAGGGAGTCGTTATCTTTGGTATATTCTGCCGTCTGGATTACAATTTCACCCATTAACTTAACCGCATCCATATTGATACCGGTTTTTGTGGAACCTAAATTAACGGAGCTACAGACTCTTTCTGTTTGGGAAAGCGCAAGGGGAATGGATCTGATTAGCAATTCATCTGCTTTTGTCATACCTTTTGAAACCAGTGCGGAATATCCTCCTAAAAAGTTTACTCCTACTTCTTTTGCTACTTTATCAAGAGTTTTTGCAATACTTGCAAAATCTTCGATGCTTTTACAGGCAGAGCCGCCTACCAATGCTATAGGTGTAACGGAAATTCTTTTGTTTACAATGGGAATTCCAAATTCTTTTTCTATATCTTTTCCTGTTTGAACCAGATTATTTGCAATTCTACTGATTTTTTCATAAATATTCTGATTCAGTTTATTGATATCACTATCGATACAGTCCAGTAAACTGATGCCAAGAGTTATGGTTCTTACATCCAGATTCTCCTGCTCTATCATTTTATTAGTTTCTGCTACTTCGTACATGTTAATCATGGAAAGTCCTCCGGATTCTTTATTTAAATTCTGTGCATCTTGTCAAAAATGTCTTCTCGCTGGCATTTGATCAGAACACCGATTTTCTCACCTGCTTCTGTTAAATCATCGCAGATTTCTCCAAAAGGCTTGGTTGCTTCATTCATATCCACAATCATCATCATGTTAAAATAATCCTGAACTATAGTCTGTGAAATATCCAAAATATTAATTTTGTTTTCAGCCAGATAAGTACATACTTTTGCAATGATTCCTACTGTATCTTTTCCTACCACTGTAATAATTGTTTTTTTCATAATTTCCTCCGTGAATGTTTTATTTATACCTCAATTAAAGGTGAAGGTTCACTTCTTTTTGCAACCGTTATTGGGAAATCATCCCCTTTATACGGGCAATCAGCCATGGTTATTTCTACTCTGACTGTTTCATAGGCTAGGTCTGGCATATTATTTTCTGCGCTTAAATGCCCAAGCACAATAGCTTTTAGATTATCATGCAAAATACTGCTTAACAGTCTGCCTGAAAGCTCATTGGATAAATGTCCTCTGTCTCCAAGTATTCTTTGTTTCAGATAATAAGGATAAGGCCCTACCTGAAGCATTCTCACATCATGATTTGCCTCCAGTAATATGGCATCCAGTCCCTGAAGATTTCCTGCAATATAATCATCATATGTTCCAAGGTCTGTAATTACCGCTATCTTCTTTTTATCATGCAAAAAGCGATAGGCCACAGGCGATGCAGCGTCATGAGATATTTTTAAAGGATCTATCACAATGTCTTTAATACTGCATTTTTCATCCGGCTGGATAATTCTTAAAAGTTCCGGATCAATATTCCCTAACTGGTTCATCTGGGCAACTGCATTAAGGGTTCCTTTTGTAGCATAGATAGGAATGTGAAATTTTCTGGCAAGAACACCAAGTCCACTAACATGGTCAATATGCTCATGGGTAATCAAAATACCATCCAGCTCTTTACCACAAACCCCTAGTTCTTTTAATCCGGCTTCTACTCTTTTACCGCTGATTCCAACATCTACCAACAGATGTGTGGCATCGCTTCCAATGTAAATACAGTTTCCACTGCTTCCACTGGCTATACTGCACAGTTTCATCTTATCAACCTTTCCAATATATCTCTATAACATCACCATTCTGAACCGGTTCCATGTATTGGGCGGCTCGTCCATTCAAGGTTGTTACTATTGATCTTCCCTGGGATGCAGTTAAATCAAATTTAATATATTCAAAAATATCTACATAAACATAAACTGCTTTATCGTTCATCAGAACTGGAAGTCCATTTACAATAACGCGGATAGGTCCGGGTACATGATTCTTTACAGACTCTTCCATTGATGAATCGGCCTTACGTTCTTGTTCAGAACTCTGTTCTGAATCTTGTTTTAAGCCTTGCACTGGTTCCGGCTCATCCTCGGAATAAATATCCTCTTTCAGCGAACTATCGAAACTGATGGAAAAGTTTTCATATACTTTTTCATCTAATCCTGCAGGTTTATTATTTACATAAACGTTCATGTGGGATTCTATCATAATATCCATGAAGTCTGCAACCTGTTTCACTGTATAAAAGTTGACAATTTCAATAATATCATCATTTTTTATATCATAATAGCCAGATTGAAGGGTTTGATTTACTTCTGCAAATTTTGGAAGAACTACTTTCTGATCATTTACATAGACAAAAATAGAAGCCTGATACTCCGGTAACTGCATAATTTCAAGACTTGCAGGCTTTCCTTTTGAGGATTCTGTTACAACAATCACATCATTTGCATGAATGGGTGTATGAATATCTGCTTCTTTACCATTTAAGGTTATAATCGCAGCTTCTCCTAACTGACCTCTGGTAATTCTTGTTTTGCCATTAATGGTAAAGCTTAATTCCTCACCTCTGCGTGGGAAAAGTCCATCACTTGGAAAATCCGACTGCATGGCTGCATCTACAATTGCAAGTTTTGAATTATCATATAATTTAATACGTTTTCCATTAAAACTTACAAATATAAAATTATTGCTCTGTTCATAAAAAGAAAGGCAGATTCCTACCGGGGTAACTAAAAGTGAATCTTTTTTTATGGAAGTATCCATAAAATGAATCTTGCCCATCACTTCTTCACCTCTTAAGGCTACTCTTTCTTTCTGTATTCCAAGTTCTTCTGCCAGCATTTCCGCATATCCTGCGATTTTACCACCACCACCTACAATAAATACTGCACTAACAGGTTTTGAACCGTTAAGTTCTTTCATTTTGTCTGCCGCCTGCTTTGCCATATCCTTAATAGTAGGTAAAAGAACTGTTGCTATCTGATTGTTTGTAACGGTCTGGGATAATCCCATAATATCAAGATATTCCACGGCTTCATTTTCAGTGATTTCTTTTTTGATTCGCTCCGCAGTATTAAAATCCACCAGACAAAACTGGGCAATGGCTTCAGTTAGTCCATCACCTGCTGTAGGAAGCATTCCATAGGCGATGATACTTCCATCCTTTGTAATGGAAATATCACTGGTTCCAGCTCCAACATCAATAAGGGCGATATTTAACATACGATACATATCAGGAATTGCTACCTGAATCGCTGCAATTGGCTCCAGTGTAAGGTTTGCAACCGCAAGGCCTGCACTCTCTACCGCTTTATACAGACCATCTACAACATCGTCCGGTAAAAAAGTAGCGATAAAATCTGCACTAATGATGCTGGCTTTGTGTCCCACCGGTTTGCTGATCTGATGGTTATTGGTAAAATATCTGATTACTGTATATCCTACACAGTAAAATTTTTCTTCCGTATTATTTTGCTTTGCAAATTCCTCATAGGCGTTTTCCACTCCAAGGGAATTAAGGGCAAAAAGGTCTTCTTCGGTAATACTCTTTTCTCCATTTAAATCATATTGCGCATGGATATTTATGGTTTTAAGCACACGCCCTGCAGCAGCAATACAAGCCTCTGTTAAAGGCTGTCCCACTTCTTCTTCCAGCTGCTTTTTTACATGACGAATACTTTCTGCCACTTTTTCTATGTCATGTATCTGTCCATCCAGCATGGCACGGGTTTCATGCTCCTTCACTTTCTGGGCAACTACGTAAAATTCATCTTTTACCTTATATCCAACGGTTCCCACGATACTTCTGGTTCCAATGTCAAGACCAAATATTAACTGTGTTGAAAGTTTCTGTTTCTCTGTCATTGTTGCTCCCCCAGCTTATCCTCTATTTGTTTTTTAGTAACTGACATATCTCCATTGTTATCAATGACAACATCACATCTTCTGGCAAATTCTTCATCCGGAAGTTGTTTTTCAAAAATGGACTGTATTTTTTCCTGTGAGTAATTTCTGGAATCCATCAGTCGCTTCTTTCTGATTTCTTTATCTGCCCTGATATACCATAATTCATCCACTATTTTATCATAATTATCTTCCAAAAGAAGTGCTGCTTCCAAAAAAAAGTAATCTATCAGCCCCTTCTCTTTTTCAGATTGAATTTCCTGTAAAATATATATTTTTACAGCCGGGTGGATAATACCATTTACTTTTTCCAAAAGATTCCGTTCACTAAAAATCCGGTCCGCCATTTTTCCATGGTCGATTTTTCCTTCCGGATTTAAAATCTCATTTCCAAGTAAAACCACAAGTTCATCAAAGCAGGGCTGACCCGGTTGTTTCACCAGATGTGCCACCAGATCTGCCTGTAGAACCCTGCAATTATAATTTTCCTGTATAAATGACAGTACCTGCGATTTTCCGGCACCAATTCCACCTGTAATTCCAATGATTTTCATAATTACCACCGTACTTTTTATTTTGCCTTGTACTTTTTATTCTGCCTTGTAATTTTTATTTTGCCTCGTACCAGTTATTTCCCGTATGCAGATCAATTTCCAGGGAAACTGCAAGTTTCGCAACATTTCGCATCTCTGTTATCAGAATTTCTTTTACCGCAGCTTCTTCTTCTATATAGGTTTCCACCAGTAGTTCATCGTGAACCTGGAGAATGAGCTTTGATCTCAGACCTTGTTTTTTTAATCTGCTCCAAACCTGAATCATAGCTATTTTTATAATGTCTGCGGCTGTTCCCTGAAGAGGTGAGTTCATTGCCACTCTTTCTCCAAAAGAGCGTTGCATGAAATTGCTGCTAGCAAGTTCCGGAATAGGTCTTCTTCTTCCAAAAAGTGTTGTTACATATCCATTTTCTTTTGCTTCCTTTACTATATTTTCCAAAAATATTTTTACTTTTGGGTAAGTTTCGAAATACTGCTCTATATATTTTGCAGCTTCTTTTCTGGAAATGCTCAATCCCTGGCTTAATCCAAACGAACTGATTCCATAAATAATTCCAAAGTTTACTGCTTTCGCATTTCTTCTCTGGGTATCCGTAACTTCATGGAACGGTGTATGAAATACTTGTGAAGCAGTAATTCTGTGAATATCTGCATCTGTTCTATAAGCTTCAATTAATTTTTCATCTCCCGACATATGAGCCATAATACGCAACTCAATCTGGGAATAATCTGCATCCATAAATATGCAGCCTTCTTTTGGCACAAAAACCTTACGAATCAGACGGCCTAATTCCATTC
>Ga0302296_1002122_pt1 | contig 13645 bp, 14 predicted proteins | sample III_Fen_N3_1_FD_194546 | JGI IMG/M metagenome (GOLD analysis project Ga0302296, IMG submission 194546) | Peat permafrost microbial communities from Stordalen Mire near Abisko, Sweden - III_Fen_N3_1 | ecosystem: Environmental > Terrestrial > Soil > Wetlands > Permafrost | place: Sweden: Abisko... | reverse complement strand
AAATGGAAAGTTGACTGATTCCGGTGAAATGAATCCTGATTCAGGACTTAATGATGGATATGAGATTGATTTGAAGAATGGTGAGAAACTAAAATTGACAGAAGAGTTTGGTGAAATCAGGCTACAGAATTTTCCGATGAAGAATTATGCTAACGTCTATAAAAAACTGGATAAATGAGAAATTTCACCATCATCACACTAGCGATATTCTTCCTAGTTAGTTGTAGAAAATTTAAGCATGAAACCAATGCAAATCCGCGTTGCTCAATGTGTGAATATGCCGATGCACTTGAAGGTTCGTACAATGGTTGGGCCACTGGACTGCAAGTTGGGTCTGCTACCAATCAAAGTAGTGATTCATTGCGCATAACAGTTGAGCACGTATTCTTGAACAAAGGGAGTTATTATGATTCAACAGTTATGTGGTTCAAACTAACCAAAAAATACAAATCGGTCAATTCTCCCTATTTCGAATATTTACAAATGCGAGAAGGGAACACTTTCGTTCAAAGCAATGAACAATTTGTGTTGGATACGACACAGTTTAGAATTTACAATGAGTTTTTCTCGCATGTAGATTGGCAAATGCATGTTTCATTTGATTACCTTGGATTAAGAGAATAATCGATTTTGAGTAAAAGGAGGTTAATCCACCCAATAACGGATTTCCTTATATTTAACCCATGCAATCTATCATTCGCTCGCGTTCGTTTTTGGCTTGCTGCCTTATTTTGGTAGTAAGTATGCTGTATCGCTTCAACTACTTTACCAACGAAAGTAAAAACGGTTATAACGCCACCACATGGGATGCGCTCGGTTATTACATGTATTTGCCGGGCTATCTCATTTACGATGATGTTACGGAGCTTAAATGGATGCCTGCCATCGATAGTACATACCATGTGACCGGTGGACAGATGTACCAAGCAACATCACTCGAAAAGGGCGGATATGCGTTTAAATACCTCGGTGGAGTAGCCATTATGGAATTGCCGTTTTTCTACATTGGTCACACGGTTGCTTATGTTGCCGATGCACCACAGGATGGATTTTCATGGCCCTATCAATATGCCATCCTATTCGGTGCGCTGTTTTGGTTTTTCATCGGATGTTTGATTTTGCGAAAAGTCTTACTCCGTTTTTTCAATGAAACCATTACCACACTTACAATCTTACTACTTTGCTTGGCCAGTAATGCGTTACAATATGTGAGCATAGACGGAGCAATGAGCCATTCATTTATATTCCCGCTTTACGCCGCAATGCTATGGCTTACCATTCGCTGGCACGAACAACCCAAACGAACAACAGCACTGTTAATCGGATTGGTAGCAGGTTTGGCAACTATTTCACGACCTACAGAATTGATCATCATCTTCATTCCGATTTTATGGAGTTTGGAAACATCCGGGAAACTAAAAACGAAATGGGCGCTGGTAAAGCAAAACCGCATTCATATTTTGTTTGCCGTTGCCGGAGGAATTATCGGCATCTTTCCGCAATTGCTTTATTGGAAACAAGCCACCGGTTCCTGGATTTACGATGTTGGAAGTAAGTGGTTTTTCCTTAATCCTTGGTGGCGCGTGCTTATTGGGTTTGAGAAAGGCTGGTTCATCTATACACCAATTGCAATCTTCATGGTGATCGGTTTGTTCCTCATGAAAGGAAAACCCTACAGAAGATCGGTTTTGGTCTTTTGTTTACTGAATATCTGGATCATTATTTCGTGGTCCGATTGGCGCTACGGAGCCAGTTATTCAACCCGAGCATTCGTTCAAAGTTATCCGGTTTTTGCGCTGGCATTGGCGGCCTTTTTGGAACGAACGTTTGTGAATCGAAAACGGATTTTGGTAATCGGTTTAGGGCTTTACCTGATAGGAGTCAATCTGTTTCAGATTCTTCAATACAACGCCGGAGTCTTGCATTACGACCACATGAATGCGCGTTATTACGCAGCCATTTATTTAGATGCCAACCCTACACCGCTCGATTACAGTTTGCTGGATACCGATGAAATCATTCGCAACGAATCAACTTTTACAACGACGAAAAAAGCGGTTGTTAAGCATGCCAAAGTCAATGCGAAAATGGGAGGTGAGTTTGGTTTGACTACCTTTCCAATTCAACATGAGCAATGGATTAAAGTGCGTTTAACCATCCATTCAATCAGCGGAAGAAACACCGGTTCGTTGACTCTGAAATGTTTCCAAAATGGTGGTGTAGTGAAAGAAAAACGTTTCCGTATTGGTACTCCGCTGAGCAAAGACAATGAAGTTACCACTTATGAGTGTTTTCTGAATTTGCCAATTGTAAAAACAGGAACGATTGAATATGTTGCCGTCGGTTTAGATTCATTTGATGCCTACGAAGGACGCAATGCAAAACTTACGATTACTGGATTAAAGAAATCGTAAGAAGTAATAATCGAAATTTTTTTTGGAGTCACTCTTTATGGCATTAAGTGACAATCGTAAGAGAACAAGGTGAATTAAGCGTTATGGAACCCCTGTTTGAGCACTGCCATCGGATTGTTTGTAAAACAATTCGTCAATGGCGTTTGCGAGTTGGGGTGAGATAGCTTGAAAGCCGTGGTTCTCAAGATTGGGACTTACAGCCTTGATTTTTTGCTTACTTTTTTATCAAGAAAAAAGTAAGAGAGATCTTATTTCAAACATTTGAAATAATCAAACGGCTCTAAGCAATCATTACATTGATAATGCGCCTTGCACGCAGTGCTTCCAAACTGACTCACCATTTTGGTGTTTCTGGAATTACACAATGGACAAGGAACAACAGTTGGTGTGGCAAACAACACGCTTTTGTCTACTTCATGTTCCGGTGGAGCAATACCGTATTCTTTGAGTTTTCGTCGACCATTTTCAGAAAGCCAATCGGTTGTCCAGGCTGGAGAAAGGGTTGTTGTAACAGTCAAATCACTGATTCCATGATCGGCAAGTTTTGCGCGAATATCTTCTTCAATAACGCGCATTGCCGGACAACCGGAATAGGTAGGAGTGATAACAATTTCAGCGGAATCCCCTTCCAGTTTAATTGACCGGACAACACCTAAATCAACTACCGATAAAACAGGAACTTCCGGATCTGAAACATCTTCCAGCCAATGCCAAATGTCGGTTACGGTTACCATTCCATGCCCGGATAGGCGCGTTGCATGTATTGTAAATCAGCCAATAAAAAACCAAGATGTTCAGTATGTTTTCCCAATCGACCACCTTGTTGTTTCCAATTGTTGGTAGGAATTGTTAATGTAGCTTCACGCACAACTTCCTGAATTCGCTCCATCCATAGCGGACGTAAAGCTTCCAAATCAACGCCAACTTTTGCTTCGATCATGGCTTGATCGGTTTCATCCATAAAGAATAATTCTTCGGAATAACGCCACAATTGATCAAGTGCTGCTTGGGTACGTGTGTGTGATTCGTCGGTGCCATCACCCAAACGAATGATCCATTCGGATGAATGCTTGCAATGGTATTTTGTTTCTTTCAACGATTTTTCAGCAATCGCTGCCAATTGCGTATCGGAAGAATGTTTCAAGGCATCGTAAAACAACACGCGGAAGGTATCAAACAACCATTGGCGCACCATTGTTTGTCCGAAATCACCATTGGGTTGTTCAACCAATAGGGCATTTTTATAATCGTGTTCGTAACGTAAAAAAGCCAAATCATCAGCCGTTTTCCCTTCGTTTTGAACACTTGCTGCATATTCGAACAACGTAGTTGCCTGACCAATTAAATCAAGCGCAATATTCGTCAACGCAATATCTTCTTCTAATACAGGACCATGTCCACACCATTCTGAAAGTCGTTGACCCAGAATTAAGCTATCGTCAGCAATGCGAAGCGTATATGAGTATAAATTATCGTTCATCTTTTTTGTTTAGACGGAAGACTTTAGACTGATAGACTTAAGATAAAAGACCAACCATTTGTCTTAAGTCTCTTGTCTTCAAGTCTTGGATCTTCTTACATATGAGAAATACCATCCGGAACATCGTAAAACGTCGGATGACGGTACACTTTACTTGCTGCCGGTTCAAACAACGAATCCGAATCATCCGGATCAGAGGCTATAATTTCACTTGATGGAATTACCCAAATGGAAACGCCTTCATTTCTACGTGTATAAACATCACGTGCGTTTTCTATTGCCAATTGCGCATCCGGAGCTCTTAAACTTCCTACATGCTTATGGTTTAATCCTTGTTTACTGCGAATAAAAACTTCCCACAAAGGCCATTCTTTCGTAGACATACGTTCTTGTTTTTATAATTTAAGATGCTTGTTTTTGTTTGGCTTTACGCTTTTCTTCATGCGCTAAGGCCGCTTCACGCACCCATTGTCCGTTTTCTTTTGCTTTTTTACGAGCGGCAATTCTGTCTGCATTACACGGACCGTTACCTTTCACAACTTCCCAAAATTCGTCCCAGTTGATGGCTCCAAATTCATAGTGCCCTGTTTCTTCATTGAATTTCAAATCAGGATCAGGAACCGTTAAACCGATCATTTCGGCTTGCGGAACGGTAACATCTACGAATGTTTGACGCAATTCGTCGTTACTGAAGCGTTTGATCTTCCAATTCATCGATTGTTGTGAATTTGGAGAATCAGAGTCGTTTGGTCCGAACATCATCAACGCCGGCCACCAAAAACGGTTCAACGCGTCTTGTGCCAAGGCTTTTTGTGCAGGAGTTCCTTTCGCAAGTGTACTCATGATCTCAAACCCTTGACGTTGGTGAAACGATTCTTCTTTACACACACGCACCATGGCACGAGCGTAAGGTCCGTACGAACAACGACAAAGCGGAACCTGATTCATGATCGCAGCTCCGTCTACCAACCAGCCAATTGCGCCCATATCTGCCCAAGTTAACGTTGGATAGTTAAAAATGGACGAATATTTTGCTTTTCCGGAATGTAAATCGTCAATCGTAGATTCGCGATCTGCACCAAGTGTTTCAACAGCGCTGTACAAGTATAAACCGTGACCGGCCTCGTCTTGTACTTTCGCTAATAAAACGGCTTTTCTGCGCAGGTTAGGAGCCCGGGTAATCCAGTTTCCTTCCGGCAACATACCCACTACTTCAGAGTGTGCGTGTTGTGAAATTTGACGAATCAAGGTTTTACGGTATTCCTCCGGCATCCAATCTTTTGGTTCGATACGGATGTCTTTGTCGATTTTTGCTTGAAACGCAGTTTCTAAGGCTTCCAAATTGGTCTCTTTCATTGCCGATAAATTGCTTAACAAATATACGTCTTATTTACTAGTTAATCGCGGTTTAACCCTAAATTAAGGAAGTCAGCACTTCTCTGATTCGTTCCGTATTGGTTTGATGAAATCAGTGTTTTCTTCCAAATGATCTCTATCAAAACAAACAACGCCGAACAGAAAATGTTCGGCGTTTCAAAAAAGGGTTTGTTTGTTCGATGTGTTCGAACGGGGTTGTTATTGGCCTTCAATATATTCTTCGAGTGCGCTATAGCTCGATTCATAACCGAAGGTGTTCTTTAATAAGAAGTAATTTGCTTTATCGTAACACTTACTGTAGGCAAATTTTGCCCAATCGAGTTTATTGGAGTCAAATGTGAAGGTTTTATTGATGTCTGCAATTTGCTGAGCAGACACCTGTGTTTTGTTGGCGTAGCTTTTTGCGATTTCCAATTTATTAGAATCAAAGGTCTCGCTTTTAATCATTTCCAATAATTTCAGGAAAGCAGGTTCATGAGAGCCATCGCTGTAAGTGCTTCCTCCATTGTTGGGCGGATTGGAAACAACTGTTTCAGGTGTGCTGGTGTACCAATTGGTGCTAACGATGTTAACTGTTTGAATGATCTTAAACACACCGTTTTGATCGATTTCGGCAACTGCTCGCTGATTCCAAGCTAAGTTCAACGATCCGTTGTAAATGCTTGTTCCGTATTGCTGATCGGTAATTTGTATATAGGTATTTCCCCCCGGAAGATCGAAAAATCGGAAAATATTGGTGCTATTGGTTTGCGTTTGATTGTACGCTGTGGCGATGTGAGTACCTTGGCGTAAAACGCGAACAAATAATTCTGCACCGAAGCTCAATTGGCTCATTAGGGCAATTACTGCAAGAAGGTAAATTTTTTTCATGACAATCATTTTACTGTTACGATTGCCTTTACCGATATCGTGCCAAACTCAAAAAAACGCGTTTTTTTTGACAAAAAAATAACAAATACCGTTTCTGTGTGGCTTTAGGCTTGGGACGCATCCCGAGCCAATAGCCACAGCATCCCGAGTATACAGCCACAATATCAGAGTCACAAAAAAAAATCCCCATCTACCTTAGGTGGATGGGGATTCTTCAACTAGTTGAAATAGTCTTATCGATTCAACATCACCGGCATTACCAGCATGAGGATATCTTCGTTTTCATTGTCTGTAGAATTTGGCATCAACAAACCTGCTCTGCTTGGTTCACTCATCGCGATTTTCACTTCAGTAGCGTCGATGTTGTTGAGCATTTCCATTAAGAAACGCGAGTTGAACGCAATTTCCAAATCGGTTCCGTCATAATGACATGTCAAGCGTTCGTTGGCTTCGTTTGAGAAGTCAAGATCTTCTGCAGAAATATTCAATTCACTTCCTGCAATACGCAATTTCACTTGGTGAGTTGTTTTGTTAGCAAAGATGGAAACGCGTTTGATGGCGCCCAAAAACTGCAAACGATCAACCACTAACACATTCGGATTCTCTTTCGGAATTACCGCTTCGTAGTTCGGGTATTTACCATCAATCAAACGACACATCAATACGATGTCGTTGAAAGTGAAAATAGCGTTTGAATCGGAGTATTCTACCAATACTTCTTCATCACCACGAAGGTTTGATTTAAGAAGATTCAATGGTTTTTTCGGTAAAATAAATGCCGAACCACCTCCTGTAGATTGACTATCTGTTCTGCGGTAACGCACCAATTTATGCGCGTCTGTTGCCACGAATGTAATATCCGATGGACTGAACTGGCAATAAACACCACTCATTACCGGACGTAAATCATCGTTTCCGGTAGCAAACAACGTTTTATTGATTGCGCGACTAATAATTTCACCTGAAATGCGAATGCTTGAGCTTTTTTCGATAGAAGGAGTTTTCGGGAAATCATCGCCGTTAAAACCAACCATTTTCGATTTACCGTTGTCGTAAGCGATTTCAACCCCGAAGTTGGTGTTGTCGATTAGGAATGTGCACGGCTGATCCGGAAGGTTTTTCAAAACATCCAACAACATTTTAGCCGGAATGGCAATTTTACCGGTTTCAGAAGCTTCAACAGTCATGGTTGTACGCATGGTTGTTTCCAAATCGGAAGCCGAAATAGTGAGTTGGCCTTCTACAATGTCAAATAAAAAATTATCCAGAATCGGAAGGGTATTACTAGTGCTTAAAACGCCACTGATACTCTGTAGATGTCTCAATAAATTGGTACTGGATACAATAAAATTCATATCGATTTTTGAATGTGAACGCACAAATATAGTCAAATTTCTATCCTTAGATTCCGAAGGTGTTCACAAGTTTTAAGCACTTTTCAACCGATGAAACGGCAATTGTTTTTCGGTTTGCTATATTGTGGTTTAAAAAATGGTTTTCCACTGATTTTGAAAACGTCTTCAACTGAAAAACTCACTGCGTTTCAAGTCTCTAGTTCAATTATGGCTGCGGTTTTTCCTGTGCGTAATTGAAATAAATCTGCCCCATGATCAATGGGTTGAATACATAGTATTGGCCTTGAACCAGCTCGTTGTTGGGTAAAACGCACCATAAGTGGTTGACATCGTAATCGGCTTCTTTTCCGGTGTCGTCGGTGCGTGTGCCGTCCAATGTTGATTTTTTGCGGTAAAGTTTCAGAACCGAAGTAGCTCCTTTTGCGCTTTTCACAGTCAATACACAAAACGGCTTGCTGCGTTTTACGCTGTCGATTTGTTGTTTGTTCAGGTCGTAATTCGGTGACTCGAAGTGAATCATTTTGTAGTTCTGCAAGTAACGGTAAACCATTGATGTATCAATGCTTGGAAACGGTTTTCCGTTGCTGGTTACGTTGAAGTTTTTCCCTTTGCGTTTTACAGTGAAATTGCTTTCTGTTTCTGTCGAATAACGAACGTCAACACTTGCAATTTCATGCGTTTGGTAAGCGAAAATCTCGGTACACATCCATCTTCCTTGGTCGGCAAAGAAACGCGGACCAATCATACCTTGAAGTCCTTTGATCTCAGCAATGATAGGAAGATCGCTTTTACCGTTTTCTTCCGATTCAAGTAACATGTAAGTTCCGTAGTGATCTTGCGTTGATGAACCGATATACCACGTTTTTGACCATTCACCGTTCTTGAAAAACTGAACCTTCGTACTCAAGGTTGTCAAGCGATTTAGTACCGTTTTCACTGAATTATCAGGCACATATCCTTTGAATCGCACGTTGAATGCTGCTTCAAGTATGTTGGCAACTGGAACTTGTTGAATACATCCGCCGGCTTTATCGGTCCAGTGATTGCCAGAGCGGATCAATTCCATTTCGTTACCATTTGGCTCGCTGATAATGATGCGGTCAATGGCCGAAGTATCTTTTATTTCAAAATCTAAAGAAGCTACTTTCGGGTCAGATTTACCGGCTGAAGAGCTTAAATCATAGGCAACATATCCTAAAACTGCGATCAGGACCAGTGCGATTACTAAAAAAATGAGTCGTTTCATATCCTTAAGAACGTGCGTATCGTCGTTTGCGTAAGTAAAAAAGTGCTAAAGCAAGCAAAATAATACTGCCTGATGGTATTAACAGGTTGATTATCTTGTAGTAACTGGCGTCAGTTTTTACTTTTTCTGTGTCAATCGGGTGAATGTCGATGTGTTTACTGCGAATATCCAATACCGAATTATCGCCCATCATGTAGTCAACCATGTTTTGGAAAAATTCCTGGTTTCCGTAAATGATCGGTTGCATACCGGCTTGCGCCATTGTTTCGTCGTAACGCAAGTTGTTGAACTGAATAGGACGGTATTGCATCACGTTCGGGTTTTTCGGCGAAGGCATGGAGTCATAGTAGTTGCGGATAAAATCTCCGTTTCCAACCACCATCACTTTTCCTTCCTGAACGCTTTTGGGTTTGTAATGCGATTCCGGATTTTTAGCAAACGATTCTACAATACGGTTTTTAAAGTGTGAGTCGAACTTACCTTCAACCAATCCTGCTAAGCATTTTTTATTGGCTTCACTTTCCGGATTAGGCGTCAAAACCGGGTTTTTACCGTAGTTCATTGGCATCATCAAACTGATGAGTGGAGCCATTCCCGTAGTTGCAGAGTTGGTAGATGTGGTCAAAATTGGTGTGGCTCTGCGCGTTGGTGATTCGCCTACAAATTGCAATTCCGAAGCATACCGCAACATCACCGGATCAATGTTTCTTGAAATCGGGTGATCGGTTTGTGTTGCTGCAATGTGGAAGAACCACGGAATAAGACTTTGTTTGGCCATCGGAACCATTTTCGGAGCACAGCGCACATCGATGAGGTAGTTGTCGTTGACTTTTACACCGTAATCAAAAAGCATGCGTTCCAAACCACCGAGGTTGGTGCGAGTTGTATGCACCATTCCGTTCAATGCCAATGAATCGGCCGGAAAGGTCAATTTATCAATGAAGCACATCAATCGTCCGCCATTCATCACAAACTGGTCGATGATGTATTTGTCTTTGTCGGAAAGCGGTCCGCGTGGTCGCGCAATAACCAATCCTTTTACGCCGTCTAACGCAGCCAATGAATCATTCAGTGTAATATCTTCAATGGTGTAGTAAGGATCGATCAAATCACGTACACGTCGTGTTTCGGCATAACTCAACTCACCGTGACCTTGCAAAAAGGCAATGCGTGGTTTTTCTTCCAATGTGGCACGACGAATCGATGAAATGAGCATGTACTCGAGGTTGTTGATCGAGTTTTGAATCTGGTTATTGAAATTGGCGTCGAGCGTAAAGAAGTTTTTAGCCGAAGTTCCCGGCAACAGTTGCACGTAATCTTTGGTTACACCACCGTATTCGATCACGGCTCCCGGCCACAGCAAGAGTTGATTTTGCGCCCCGTCTTTGGTGTACATCAGGTTCATCGGAATAATTCCTTTGGCTTTGTTGTACAAGATTTCGTGCAAATAATCCTGATCGGCTTGATTTCCCTGATTCGGATCGATGAATTCGTATTCAATGCGATCATCGGCGTATAATTTGAATTCTTTGAGTTTGTCTTCGATGGCGTTGCGGAAGCGTTTCACTTCTGCCGGAAGATTTCCCTCAAGGTAAATTTTGATCAGTACGCGGTTTTTGAAATGGTCTTTGTTTTCAATAAACGAAATCGTTCCCTCTGAAAGTGAGTAACGACTGTCTTCTGTCATGTCGATGCGCGCATACATGAACGAACCGATGATGTTGACAATTACGACTAATAATACAACGATCAACAGGAGTACCCAATTGTAGATTTTCTTGATCGATTTTGATGTTTCGGCCATGGATTATCGTTTTAGGGATTTAACAACTGTCAATGCTGCGGTAATGAAAACGGCAATGAGTCCGAAGAAATACAACATATCTTCGGTGTCGATCACGCCCCGCATAATGGATTCGTAATGAGAAGTAATACCGATGTAGCGGAAAATAACGTCGTATTCACCCATGAGGTTAAACGATCCGATCAATTCCAAACCGTAATACATGAACAAACAAATGAACATTCCCAAAATAAAGGCAACAATCTGCGAGCTGGTGATGGAAGAAGCGAAAATACCAATGGCTACAAAGGCAGAACCCAATAAAACGAGTCCGAAATAGGAGGTAAGCATGGCGCCTTCGTCAATTACGGTAGTTTCCGCGCCGTCTTCGCCAACCGGATTAATTCCCAATTGACTCATGGAATAGTAATAAACCAAGGTCGGTAAAAGTGAAATGATTAGCAACGTAACGCCTGCAAAATACTTGGCAAGAATGATTTTTAAGTCGGTAATTGGTCGTGTAAACAACAACTCAATGGTTCCGTTTCTGCGTTCTTCCGCGATGGAACGCATGGTAATTGCCGGAATCAGCACTAAGAAAATCCACGGAGAAGCATTGAAAAACGGAATCAAATCCGCTTCGGCTCCTTCCAGTAAGTTCGCTTCACCTGAAATATACCAGTGTATTACACCGGATGTGATCAAGAAAATCAGGATAAATATGTATCCGATGGTGGAGCCCAAAAAGCTCCGTATTTCTTTCCAATATAATGCTCTCATACTTATTAAAGTGGGTCAAAAGTACGACTTAGATAAGACTTCGTCAACCGATTGTTACAATCATTAACGAAAGATAGTACACAAAACGTTGGAAAGTTATAGTAATGGCGACTCGCGAGTAGCCATTACTATAACGAAAAGACTCCGTCTTCGAAGTACGTATCAACCGACCATGCTTCGGGTTTGCCGCCAAACCACGGTTTGATTTTTCCCCACACGCCGCCAAACAATTCCGAATCGCGGTAATTATTGAGTGCGTCTTCGCTGTTCCAATAGCTGTAGGTAAAAACGATATTCGGATGCTTGATATCTTGTAGCAAACGCATGCCGTTACAGCCTTCAAAGCGACTAACACGTGTGTTAATGGTGTCGAAAAACGCTAAAAACGAATCGATTTTATCTTCCTGAAAAGTCAGTTTTACAATGCGGGTAATCATGGGTCAAAAAAGTGAATCGATTGTTTTGGCTGATCCGCGTGGTGTGAATTCTATGCGAACTACATCTCCGGTATGCAAGCCGAATAAACTGTCTGCTCCGCCGTTTACGCCGCGCGCACCTTTGTTGATGGCAATTTCCAGTAAATTGTTGTCGTTAAAGATCGCCACACGTTCGCCCGGCTGCACTTCGTTGTACGAACCGGAAATGGTATCGATGTAATAATCGCGTTTGCGAAACAAAATGGTGAACGGAGCTTCTTCGAAACGCGCAAACAATTCACGCGAAATATTGGTGATGGCGTTTCCGTAATGGTCAATGTGCACAATAGAACCTTTGATGAGGTTTTCCTCGAGAATTGGATTAATTGTAAACGCGCGTTTCCATTCGTCATGAGCGGAAGCAAAAGTGTCAACGGCAATTCCTTGCGCAATTTTCACCGCTGCCGGCACAAAAATATTCTTGGTCGGGAACTTAAATCCTGCCGGATTGGAGAGCACATCATCAATGAGCCAAAAGCCTTCCGGTTGATTTTCTTTTAGAATAAGTGCAAAGATTCCGTTGTCATTGGCAACAAAATAATGACCATCATAGAGCATTACTGCCGGGTAACTTCCGTCGCGGGAATTGATGACAGGTTCACTGTCAACCCCAATCACATGAACGGTTCCTTTCGGGAAGTCGGCATAAACGTTTGAAAGGCAAAAACTGGCTTGAGCAATATCGAATGCGCGAATGGCATGCGAAACGTCAACAATTACGGCAGAAGCATCCAAACGGTAGATACTTCCCTTTAATGCGGCCACGTAGTGATCGCTCAAACCCATATCGGTTGTTAACGTGATTATATGCATCCTCGTTTTTTCGCTTTTCAGCAACAAAAATTGATTAATTTTGATCCAAAAATAAGGGTTATAATTTGCAAAGCCCTAGGTAAAACGAAAGATTTATCCACATTGACAGAGAAGAAAATCGAAATCAGCGGTGTTAACATCGCTGAATTATTTGGTGTAAACAACACCAACCTGAAATACATCCGTACCTTTTTCCCGAAATTGCAAATCAACGCACGTGGGAATGAGCTTACTGTGGTGGGCGATTCAGAGGTAGCAGAACAATTTGAGCGCAAGTTTGAATTGATTTTAGCACACTTCAAAGAAACAGGCTTACTTACCGAAAATAACATCGATAACTTGATGTTAGAAGACGGTTCTACCATGCTTTCCGGCGATGGTTCCGAAACCTTGGTTCACGGAAACGGTGGTGTGAAAATCAAAGCGAAAACCGTTAATCAGCGCAAGTTGGTGCAAGCAGTGAACAAAAGCGATATGGTTTTTGCAGTTGGTCCGGCGGGAACAGGGAAAACGTACACTGCTGTTGCTTTGGCGGTTCGTGCTTTGAAAGCGAAAGAGGTAAAACGCATTATTTTGACTCGACCGGCTGTTGAAGCAGGAGAAAATCTTGGTTTTTTACCGGGCGATTTGAAAGAAAAACTCGATCCGTACCTGATGCCGTTGTACGATGCGCTCCGCGATATGATTCCACCCGAAAAATTGGGAGATATGATCGAATTCGGAATCATTGAGATTGCACCATTAGCGTTTATGCGCGGTCGTACACTCGATAAAGCGTTCGTGATTTTGGATGAAGCGCAAAATGCGACTGTGATGCAAATGAAAATGTTCCTGACGCGTATGGGACAAACAGCTCAGTTTGTGATTACGGGTGATATGTCGCAGGTCGATTTACCGCACCGTCAGCGTTCAGGATTGTCTTACGCATTGGATATTCTGAAAGATGTGGAAGGATTGGAAATCATTCGCCTGACGCAGAGTGATGTGATTCGACACAACTTGGTGAAGCGTATCATTGATGCTTTCGAGATTGCCGAAGCCAAAGAGAAAG
>Ga0302296_1002120_pt1 | contig 13656 bp, 17 predicted proteins | sample III_Fen_N3_1_FD_194546 | JGI IMG/M metagenome (GOLD analysis project Ga0302296, IMG submission 194546) | Peat permafrost microbial communities from Stordalen Mire near Abisko, Sweden - III_Fen_N3_1 | ecosystem: Environmental > Terrestrial > Soil > Wetlands > Permafrost | place: Sweden: Abisko... | reverse complement strand
GCACCTAAAACCACTTTTTTACCGGCTGCTTTAAAATGCCACGCTAATTTTCCAATAGTGGTAGTTTTTCCTACACCATTCACACCAACAACCATAATTACGTATGGTTCATCACTTTCAGGCAGATCGAAATCTGCCATATCGTTACTGTTATTTTCTTCAAGTAAACTGGCAATCTCCTCTTTCAACATACCGTTCAACTCGGAAGTTCCCATGTATTTATCAGCCGAAACACGTTTTTCAATGCGTTCGATGATTTTCAGAGTAGTTTCAACACCAACATCCGAAGAAATCAGAATTTCTTCCAAATTATCAAGTACTTCGTCATCAACCTTGGTCTTCCCAATAATGGCACGGCTAATCTTTGTAAAAACACTTTCTTTGGTTTTTGCAAGCCCTTGATCAAGGCTTTCTTTTTTCTTGCTGTTAAAAATTCCGAAGATACCCATAAGAACCGGATTTAAATGGCTGTAATAAAGCAATATATAAATTCAATAAAAAAAGCCTTCACCAATGATGAAAGCTTTTCTTTATAGAGAGATTTTGGTCTATTTCTTAAAATGATCTTTTACATTTTCATTCGGAATGATCTCTTCCTGAAATGTATATGCACCGGTTTTTTCGGATTTTACCATTTTTACTACTTTGGAGTAACCTTTACCGGCACCTTTTTGTAATGATGCAACTACTTTCTTTGCCATACTATTTGTTATTTAATTTCGCGGTGTACAGTAACTCGCTTTAAGTTAGAGTTGTATTTCTTTTTCTCCAAACGTTCAGGAGTGTTCTTCCTGTTTTTGGTAGTAATGTACCTTGAAGTTCCGGGAACCCCACTGGTCTTTTGTTCGGTACATTCCATGATTACCTGAATCCTATTTCCTTTCTTAGCCATTTCTTAAAGCTTTAAATAGTTGTTATAAAACCTTTTACTTTAGCACTTTTCAATGCTGCGTTCAATCCGTTCTTGTTGATTGTACGAATTCCGTTGGCTGAAACAGTTAACGAGATCCAACGATCTTCTTCTGGAAGATAGAACTTCTTTTTGAACAGGTTAGGAAGGAACTTCCGTTTTGTTCTACGCTTTGAGTGCGAAACATTGTTTCCCACCATCACTTTTTTACCGGTTACTTGACAAACTCTTGACATTGTCTTATTTTTTAATCAGAATCTCACATTTTTCAAACAGACCGCAAAATAAGCACATTTTCTTCAAACGATCAAATAGTTTTTGAAGTTTTTTCGATAATTTTCAACATCACATTGTTCAAAAATAATAAGACTCCCGTTTGTATCCGTTTAGAACAAAAAAAATTACATTCGTTTAAACCCTTTTATCCGTACAATGCTCTTTAATTCAATCACCTATTTTTTCTTCTTCATTCTTGTTTTTGCCTTGTATTGGTCAGTACTACGGAAGAATTTCAGGTGGCAAAATCTATTTTTGCTGGGTGCAAGTTACTGCTTTTACGGATGGTGGGACGTTCGATTTCTAATACTAATTTTTATAAGCTCATCAGTTGATTTTTTTCTGGGAAGAGCCATTTTCAATCAACCTGTCAAGAAGAAAAAACTTCATTTGCTGCGGTTATGTATGCTAATTAACCTCGGAATGCTGGGTTTCTTCAAGTATTATAACTTTTTTGTTGACTCATTTGCCAGCCTGAGTGCAAATTTCGGACTTCAGCCCAGCCTGACAACACTCCACATCATCCTGCCCATCGGGATTAGTTTTTACACCTTTCAATCGTTAAGCTATTCGATTGACATTTACCGTGGAAAAATTCAGCCAACCAACAATTTCATATCGTTTATGGCCTTTGTTTCGTTCTTTCCGCAATTGGTGGCTGGTCCGATTCAAAGAGCTTCCGATTTATTGCCCCAATTTCTGAAAGCACGAACATTTAAACGCGATCAGTTGGTTTCGGGTTTTCGCTATATTCTGTATGGCCTTTTCAAGAAAATGGTAATTGCCGACCGCTTGGCCTACTTTGTTGATCATATCTACGATTCGCCGGAAAAATTTGATGGAACAGTATTATTGGTGGCCACTTTCATGTTTGGATTTCAAATCTATTGTGACTTTTCAGGTTATTCCGACATCGCCATTGGATCGGCAAGACTACTGGGATTCGATCTGACCCAAAACTTCAAAACTCCTTACCTTTCGAATAGTTTCAGGGATTTTTGGCGACGGTGGCACATTTCGCTGTCAACCTGGTTTCGCGATTACGTTTACATTCCACTTGGGGGCAACCGAGTTTCACAAAGCCGGTGGATTTTCAATATTCTGCTCACTTTCACCTTGTCAGGCCTATGGCATGGAGCTTCACTGACGTTTATAATATGGGGATTTTTACACGGATTCTTTTTAGTTCTGGAACACTATGCTTCAAAGATCGTTACGCTATCAAAGAACTTTTCGTGGATTGGGTTCGTCATTACATTTTTGACGATCAACCTGGCCTGGGTATTTTTTCGGGCACATACGTTCGAACAAAGCATGTTCATTTTTTCAAGCTTTAAAAATCTGAATCTGGACTTTGTATCAAAAGGATTAGGCTTTTTCGCTGCAAATAACGAATTCAGAGAATTTTCGATTTCAATACTGGCAAGTTTTCCATTGTTTTTTATCCTTGAGATACTGATCAATCAGAACGATTTTAACAGCCTGATTGTGAAAAGAGGAGTTATTTTACGATGGGGCATTTATCTTATTCTGGCGATTAACATTCTGGCTTTCGGAGTTTTAACTGCAGCACCACAATTCATCTATTTTCAATTTTAAACCATGAAACAAATTCTATTGAAAATAGCGCTGTTCTTCAGTTTAATGATGATTCCGATTGTGGCAATATTTCTTATGCCCTATTCAAAGGAGTTCGCCTATCATTACATCAAAAACGATTGTTATAACCATGGAGCCTGGCTTTTCGAGCGGATTACGAAAAACAAGGTTCCTATTGACGTTGCTTTTATTGGCTCATCGCATACCATTCATGCTTTTCAGGAAAAAAAGATGGAAGAAAGTCTTGGGCAAAATTACCATTTAGCTAATTTTGGATATTGCCGGTATGGCAGAAATCTGCAATACACAGTTCTCAAGTTACTTCTCCAGCACAAATCGCCGAAACTTATTGTACTGGAAGTGAGTGAAGATGAAGAAAAGAACAGTCACGACATATTTCCATACCTGGCCGAAACCACCGATTTACTTTTCACTCCTATTCTGATTAACCGGGATTACTTTTCCGATCTTTATTACGGAGCCTCTACCCGGTTGGAGTGCTTTAAAGCAACTTACATCTTTGATGAAAAATTTCCGGAACCCGATAATGGCCTTTATGGATATGGAGAATCACAAAGAACAGCCATCAAAGAGGAAATGAACGACAATGAAAAAGCTTGGCAAAGAAGGCTTGATCGAAAAATGATTAAATCAGTGGAAGATCTTCAGTTAAGGTATCCGCTGACTTATCTAAATAAAATGGTTGAACTAATTAAGGGAAAAAATGTATCCTTAGTTTTTGTTTATTTGCCTGAATCCGGATCGAAACTTAGAAGTCCAAAACTTGCTGAATACTATCAAGATATCGCACCTTTGCTTATTCCACCACAATCTGTTTTTGACGACCCAACGAACTGGATGGACGCCAGTCACCTGAATGACAAAGGTTCGGAAATACTTTCAGAATGGATGGTTTCGCAGCTAAAAAGTGAATTGTGCATTAATCCCGAACATCAACAAATCAGCATTAAATGAATTTTAAAATGTAAAATTTGCAGGTTATTTCTTATTCCAAAAAAAGTAGACTATATTCGGCTAACAAAATTCAGAACAAGTTGAACGAACAACAATCAAAATATTATCCAACCATTGTGGGAGCCATTCATCTGGTGGTTCTCTATACGTTTATTCAAACCATCATCGATTTTCCACTTGCCCTGTTCGATTATTACAACGGAACAGATTATCTCTATAATCCATTCAAGAAAATCATGGTTGGTGTTGGATCTCCTGTTTTCATCTTCTATTATGCCTACCGAAAAGCGGGCGTAAAACTGAACGAACTTTTTCCAGCAAAATCGTTTAATGTTCTGATCCTGATTCCGGTTTTGGTCTTTCTTTGGGCAGCACAAAATCTGATTGGAGAGATAAACATTGCTGTTGACAAAGTATTGCCACCACCTGCCTGGTTCTGGGAGCTGTTCAATAAAATTTTTGAAAGCGACTATGGAATTTACGGTGCAATCCTAAAAGTCGCCATTATGGCTCCAATTGTTGAAGAGCTGATATTCAGGGGTGTAATTATGCACGGTTTGATGCGAAATTATTCAAAATTCACGGCGGTTTTCGTTTCTGCATTGATGTTTGCACTGTTCCATCTCAATCCGTGGCAATTCCCGGCAACCTTTATTCTCGGTCTTCTACTTGGGATACTGATGGTTCGAACCAGAAACATTTATCTGTGTATTTTGGGGCACGCGATTAACAATGGACTGGTATTGGTAAGTATTCAATTTTCGAATGAACTGCAAAACACTTCCTTTTTCCAAAGCAGTAAATCGAGCCAAATGGTGTTTAGCACTTTAATTGCAGCTGTCGCATTGGTTTTCATCTTTATTTTTAGCAGCAGAAGCGATTCAGAAGTGAATTAAATCAGCTGGTTTGTTTGCTTATTTTGAATAAGCGCTATATTTACAACTCTAAAATTTCCAGAAAAAACAAGCACATGGAACGAGTTGCCATTTTTCCGGGGTCATTTGATCCATTTACTGTTGGACACGAAAGCATTGTAAAACGGGCAATTCCGTTATTCGACAAAATCATTATCATGATCGGCTTTAACTCGAATAAACGTTCATTTTTCCCGGTCGAAAAAAGAGAAAAGTGGATCAATGAAGTTTTCAAAAACGAACCCAAAGTTACAGTTGAATGCCATGAAGGACTGACCGTTGACTTCTGTAAAAAAGTAAATGCACAATATATTCTTAGAGGATTGCGTACTTCAGCCGATTTTGAATTCGAACGTGCAATTGCCCAGGTGAATAAAAAAATGTACCCGCAAATCGAATCGGTGTTTCTTTTAACCATGCCCGAACACACTCCGATTAACTCAACGATTGTTCGCGACATTATTTTCCATGGCGGCGATGCAAGTCAGTTTTTGCCCGCTTCATTAAACATGTCAGAATTTAAACTCGACCAATAATTATTGTTGGATTCATGCGTTTTGAAGTATGAATCTGAACAAAATTCTCATCAATCCGGCTTGTTGTGATAAAAAGAAGCATACTACTATCCATTTTCATTTTACTTGGATTGCTCACGACTGAAAAGTCGTGGTCAGCTCAGGTCAAAATTTCAGGAAAAGCTCCTGAATATGCCTTGAATTCAATCGAACTTTACGTTCTTCACGACCTGATTTCTGAAGAAAAAGTAAAACTCGGCACCATACGGTTTAATGCTGAAGGTGCATTTAACCTGGAGTTTGAAATTGCTGAGACCAATCTCTGCCTGGCCGATTTTGACGGATATCATGGCATGATATACATTGAACCCGGAAAATCGTACCAGATCGTATTTCCGCCCAAACAAACGATGACCGAAACACAAAAAAGGAATCCGTTTGCTAAATCAGAGCCGGTTTGGTTTGGAATTTTATCTCCCGAAAAAGATGAATTGAATGTCAAAATACAACAGTTCGAGCAGGAATATGCCAAACTTGAAAATCTATATTTCAACCAGATATTCACAAATCAATCCAAATCACTGGTTGATACCGTTAAACTGAAGCTCAGTAAGGAATTTCCAAAAACAAATTCTGCATTTTTTGAATCCCACAAATTTTTCAGGAAAGCCAATCTTGAGTTTGCACTCAATCAGGGTAAGTCGGCTGAATTTATGGAAACCTATTTCAGTAGTTCTAAACCCATGTACAACCTGGCGGCTTATTCGGTTATATTCAACCAGGTTTTTATGAACTACCTCAGCATGCTCACCAATGCATCAAACAGTACTGAAATCAGGAATTTAATCAATGCGGCTAACCTGCAAAAAATTGATGATTATTTCCAGAAAAAACTGCATTTCAACAAAGAACTTTCGCATCTGGTGCTACTGAAATCGATGAATGACGCCTATTACAGCAAACAATTTTCAAAAGCATTGATCCTGAAATTGCTCGATCAGGTAAAATCTCAGGAATGGAGTGCATATGAACAGAAAACTGCACAATTGATTTCATCAAAACTCACTTATCTAGCCAGTGGAACCAATCCACCTGCCATTACCCTAAAAAATTTAAGTGGTCAAAAAGTAAACATTTCAGATTACCCTAATACTTATATATATATTCATTTCACCGATCCAAAGAACTCCATTTGCCGCCAGCATCTGGATGCCCTGAAAACGATTTCGGCCCGATACAAAGAAAAACTGGTCATCATTAATGTGATTCCGGAGAAGATAGGATTTAAAAACGACAGCCAATGGGCAGGAATATTTACGACAACCGACAGCAACATAGAAACAAGCTACAAAGTAAAAACCTACCCGAATTCATTCCTTATTGGTAAAGACGGCAAGTTGCTGCTTTCGCCGGCACCAAATCCAATCGACGGGCTCGACCGGCAATTGGGACAACTGTTTAAAAGCGATTACTACAAAGGAATGCAGAAATCGAACCATCCGGATGTTAAATAATTAGCAACGATTTTTCCAGAAAATCAATCAGGCTCGAATAAGTATTTGAATAGACCTGATCCAAATCGGTTGGCGAAAACCAGACAACTTCTTCAATGTTTTCCTCGGTCTGAGGAACCGGTGTTTCGGATCCTGAATAAGACATTAAAAACCATTTCGTTTCCTTTAAAACCAAATCCTTCGGAAACGACAGATATGGAGACCGATAGATATGGAATGTTGAATCAAGTTGTTTGATGATTTGCAGTCCCGACAAACCGCATTCTTCTTCAACTTCACGGATAGCAGCCAATTCCGGAGTTTCTTTTTTTTCAATTTTCCCTTTCGGAATGTCCCAAACGCCCAAACGTTTAATGAACAGTAACGATCCATCTGCATTTTTCACCAACCCTCCGGCAGCAGGAATCTCAACAAAGTGACTTTTAAAATGCTTCAGGACAAGATCAATGTCTGAATTTATGATAAAAAATTCAGATGGACATTCAGTTGATTCAACTAGCAATATTATCTGATTTACAACATCATAACTTGCCAAATCAAAGGTTTTAGCAATGTTATTATTTAATGATTTATTCATTTCTGAACCTATCTGAATGGTAGAACCATTGAAAAAAACTTTGTACATTTGCCAGTATTAAAAGATAAAAGAAAATAATCATGATTGAACAAATTCAAATCGAAGTTACAAAGAAACTGTTACACATCAACACCATAAAAGTACAGCCCAATAATCCGTTTACCTGGGCTTCAGGCTGGAAAGCTCCAATTTATTGCGACAACCGCAAAATTTTGTCTTACCCCGAAGAACGAACTTTTATTTGTGAGAAGTTCTGCGAAGTCATTCGTGAAAAATATCCTCAGGCTGAGGTAATTGCCGGAGTTGCTACGGGAGCTATTGCTCATGGCATGTTGGTTGCTCAGGAATTAGGCCTGCCATTTATTTATGTTCGCGCAAAACCAAAAGATCATGGTCTTGAAAACCTGATTGAAGGCGACATGAAAGCTGGTCAGAAAGTGGTAATCATTGAAGATCTGGTTTCAACCGGCCTTAGTAGCCTGAAAGCAGCTGATGCAATCACCAATTTTGGTGGCGATGTTTTGGGTATGGTAGCCATTTTTACTTATAATTTTCCACAGGCACGCAAAAATTTTGCTGACGCAGGTCTTGAATTGACCGCATTGAGCCGTTATCAGATTTTAATTGAACAAGCGTTGGAATTGGGCGATGTTAAACCAGAGGAAGTTGAAAAACTAAACAAATGGCGCGAAGAGCCTGAAAGTTGGGGCAAATAGATTATTTATCAAATCATATAATTTCCCCTTTTCTGCGAGGAAGAGGGGATTTTCTTTTTAAAAACTACGCGGAATGAGTACCACAAAATATGTCAGCGACATAAAAGTCATCAGCAATAATCAGGAGATTATCTTCAATTACCTGTCAAACTTTGAAAACCTGTCAAAGTATGTCAACGATGGGTTATTGTCAAAAATGACTGAACAGATTCCACAGATTAAGATTTCGAATTTTGAGTCGGATGCTGATTCATGCCGTTTCCAGATTGCAGGAATGGGTCTGGCAGAAATCAGAATCATTGACCGTGAACCCCACAAAACCATTAAAATAAGCAGTAGCGGCGGCATGCCGGTTGGTATTGTTTTCTGGATTCAGCTACTTCCGGTTTCGGCCTATGAAACCAAACTTCGCCTGACACTCGATGCTGACATGAGCATGATGATAAAAATGATGGTCAACAAAAAACTGGAAGAAGGAATTAACAAGTTGGCAGATACACTTGCTGCATTGCCGTACAAATAGTTGCCAGTATTCAGTCGCAGTTTACAGGAATGACGGGAGACAGAAGACAGAAGTCCGAAGAAGTGATAAATCAATAATTCAGAAATTCAATTCTTATCATTTTTGTAGAAATTCAACTTCCTTAAAATGGAATTCCAACACTTCTCCATTGTTCTTTCTGATAAGTAATTGTCCAATCTCATTTACTCCGACGATTTCACCTTCGAAAATTTCATCCTCGGATTTGTATAAATGTTTTTCGTTTAATCGGAACAGAACAGAAAGAAATTCCTGATCAATTAAATCTTCATGCTCTTCGCGCAAAAGAGTATAGTATTCGTTTATTCCGGATAAGATTTTAGACAAGATGATTTCACAATCGTAGTGCTGATTTGTCAGTAGTTGTAAGGACACCGGATTAGGTGCATCACTATAAAAAATCGTTTGATTTACATTCAATCCAATGCCAACTACAGCGCTTTTCAATAATCCGCTCATCACCGAGTTTTCGATCAGGATACCACCAAGTTTCTGATTCCCGGCATAAATGTCATTTGGCCATTTAATCTTCAACGAATCAACATACTTATTCAGAGCCTTATATATACCCAAAGTAACCACTTTCGACAGCATAAACTGTCGCCGTATTTCCAGAAAATCGGGACATAAAACAATTGAAAAGAGCAGATTTTCGCCCGGTTCGCTTTCCCAACTATTTTTCTGCTGTCCGCGACCAGCTGTTTGTTCATGTGCCAAAAAGACAGTACCTTCCGACAACCCATTTTCACGTATTTGTTGCTTGGCATAGTTGTTGGTAGAGTCGGTCACCTCGAGGCGTACAATTAAATTTCCAATGATTTGATCCATGCTGTTGAGTTAAATTTGCATTTTCATTTAATGCAGAAAATTCGTCGTACAAGTTTAATCACTTATAATAAGGTAAAAAATTTATCTTTGTAGTTCTAATAAAATTTTATGGATAAAAGCGTTAAAGAAACTGAAACTGAACAATTGTTGAAGGCTATTGTTGAAGGGATTCAAAGGAAAAAGGGACTGGAAATCATCAAAATTGACTTAACGAAAATAAATCATACAGAATGTAAATATTTCATCATTTGTCATGGGAACTCGGTAACACACGTTGATGCCATAGCCCATTCGGTTGAAGATACCGTTGAAGAACTCATAAATGAAAGTGCATGGCACAAGGACGGATATCGGAATTCAATCTGGATTTTACTCGATTACGCCGAGATTATGGTACACGTTTTTCAAAAAGAATCCAGAAGTTTTTACGACCTTGAAAACTTATGGGCCGATGCACATATCGAATTAATTAAAGAAGAAAACTAAGATACAATGGCAAACAATAATAAAAACAAGGAAAAGCTGAATGTCGGCAATATGGGATCGGGAAGTAAAGTCCCCAAATTTAATCCCTATTGGATATACGGAGTGGTAATTATCGCTTTTCTGGCCATCCAATGGTTTACCTTGGGCGGGGGTCCGGTTGAAACGAACTGGAATGAAGTAAAAACAACCATGCTGGCAAACAACGATATTAAAAAAATCGTTGTTGTCAATGATAAAGAGGCTCAGGTTTACCTGAAAGAAAGCAGTTACGACAAGTATTCGGCCAAACTAAATAATGGATTTACGGCACCAACCAAAACCGGGCCTCATTATTTCTTTGAAATCGGTCCTCCTGAAGCATTTGCAAACAACTTAAAAGAGGCTCAGGCCAATGTCGCCGAAGAAAATAAGATCGGTATTGAATACAAAACAGTACACAATTATTTGGGCGAATTGCTCAATTGGATTCTGCCGTTTGCAATCATCATTTTAATCTGGTGGTGGATTTTTAAACGAATGAGCAAAGGCTCAGGCGGTGGTGGGGCCGGTAATATTTTCAATGTTGGAAAATCTCAGGCCAAAGTTTTTGATAAAGATTCGAGAGTTTCAAATACATTTAAAGATGTAGCCGGTTTAGCTGAAGCGAAACAGGAAGTAGAAGAAATTGTCGATTTCCTGAAAAGCCCGACCAAATTCACCAAACTGGGTGGAAAAATTCCGAAGGGTGCTTTATTGGTAGGCCCTCCCGGAACCGGAAAAACATTGCTGGCTAAGGCAGTCGCCGGAGAAGCCAACGTTCCATTCTTCTCAATGTCTGGATCTGATTTTGTTGAGATGTTTGTTGGGGTCGGTGCTTCACGCGTTCGCGATTTATTCAAACAGGCCAAAGAAAAATCACCATGTATAGTTTTTATCGACGAGATTGATGCCATTGGACGTGCCAGAGGCAAAAACCCAAACATGGGATCGAACGATGAACGTGAAAATACCTTGAATCAGCTTTTAACTGAAATGGATGGTTTTGACACCAATTCAGGAGTAATTATACTGGCAGCAACCAACCGTGCCGATATTCTTGACAAAGCATTGATGCGTGCAGGCCGTTTCGACCGTCAGATACACGTTGAATTGCCTGATTTGAACGAGCGTTTGGAGATTTTCATGGTCCACCTGAGACCAATCAAACTTTCGCCTGAAGTTGATCCAGCCTTTCTGGCCAAACAAACTCCGGGATTCTCGGGTGCCGACATTGCAAACGTATGTAACGAATCGGCTTTAATTGCCGCCCGACACAACAAGGATTTAGTCGACAAACAAGACTTTTTGGATGCCGTCGATCGTATCATCGGTGGTCTGGAAAAGAAAAATAAAATCATTTCGGTGGATGAAAAACGACGGATCGCTTATCACGAAGCCGGACATGCAACCATCAGCTGGTTACTTGAACATGCACATCCGCTGGTAAAAGTAACCATTGTTCCACGCGGAAAAGCACTGGGCGCTGCCTGGTATCTTCCTGAAGAACGTTCGATTACAACCAAAGATCAGTTGCTCGACGAGATGTGTTCAGCTTTGGGTGGCCGTGCTGCCGAACAAATTTCATTCAACAGCATCTCTTCCGGTGCACAAAACGACCTTGAAAAAGTAACCAAGCAATCGTACGCCATGGTCAGCATTTTTGGAATGAGCGAAAAAGTTGGAAATGTAAGTTTTTACGACTCGTCAGGTCAGAACGAATACGGATTTACCAAACCTTACAGCGAAAAAACAGCTGAACTAATCGATTCTGAATCGAAACTCTTGATTGAAACGCAATACGTCAGGGCATTGGAAGTTTTGACTGCGAATAAAGAAGGTCACGAAAAATTAGCCGAGTTGCTTTTGGAAAAAGAGGTTATTTTCAGCGAAGATCTTGAAAACGTATTTGGAAAACGGAAATGGGGAAAACCATTGATGGTTACCGACGCAAAAAAAGAAATAGCCGCCGGATTGCTTGAAAACAATGAAGCTCCCGCTGAATCTGAACCTATTGCAGAATAATGGACTCCGCAAGAAATAATATTTTGGCCCGATTGAAGGCCGCACAGGACAAAAGAGGTGAAGTTGGGGAGAATATCCCCGATTTCACCTCTCCTATTTACCATCCGCTAAATGAATCGCTGAGTCAGGAATTCAAAACCAATCTGGAGATGATTGGCGGACAAGTAATTCTGATTAACTCCAGAACAGAAATTGCGGATCAGATCAAGCATATCTGTGATGAAAAAAATCTGCACAAAATTTTCTGTACCGATCCCAACCTTCAGGAGATACTAAAGAAAAGTATTGAAATTGATTCGGATGAGAACTCATTTTTAGAATTAAATATCGGGATAACAAGCTGCGAATTTTTAGTGGCTCACCTTGGGTCTGTAATAATTAGTTCAGCACAAATCTCAGGACGACGATTAAATGTTTTTCCGGAAACACATATCGTGTTGGCACACGAATCACAACTAACAGGTTATTTAGATGAGGCGCTTGAGAAATTGCAAAACAAATACAAAAATGAGTTACCTTCGTTAATCAGCAACATCACCGGTCCGAGCCGTACAGCCGATATCGAAAAGACCTTGGTTATGGGTATGCATGGTCCAAAATCGCTGATTGTTATCATCTCTGAAGAACTGATTTAACATCTGAAACTATGGAAAAAGACTGGGTATGTGTGTTTCACACCGAACAGAATTTTCAGGCCGAAATAGCCCGTGAAATTCTTGAAAATGAAGAAATCAATTGCGTTGTCCTTAACGAACATGACTCCACATTTCCATCAATCGGCGATTTGGAAATATGGGTTCACCAGGATTTTGAAGTAAAAGCTACCGAACTTTTAAAAGATTTAATCCTTTGAAGAAATTAATTACGCGAACGATTACCGGAATCGTTCTGGTCGTCGTCATGCTGACAGCTATTCTTGCCAGCTCGTATAGTTATGCGATTCTGTTCCTAATCATTTTAATAGCAAGCATTCACGAATTCACGAATCTCTATAAAGAGTCAGAAGTTCAGCCAAACAGATGGTTTAGTTTTCTGGTTTCGATCATTCTGTTTATAGCAACTTTCCTGATCGCAAAAGGAATCGTTGAACTCAAGTATTTTCTTGGGATACTGCCATTCTTCCTGATGATCATGGCAGCCGAACTCTACCGCAAAAAGGATAAAGCAGTTGAAAATATTGCTGTCACAATTTTCAGTATTATTTACCTTGCAATTCCAATATCGCTTATCAATTTCCTTGTATTTCCTGAAATACTCTCAACAGGAAATACCTACACACCAAAATTACTGATTGCCCTGTTCTCACTGATCTGGATACATGATTCGGGAGCTTACCTGGTTGGTGTCTCCATTGGCAAACACCGGTTATTCGAGCGGATATCTCCTAAAAAATCGTGGGAAGGAGCTATTGGCGGAACGCTCATTGCCATTGCAGCTTCATATTTCATTTCAGGCTTTATTCCTGAAATCAAGCTGATCCACTGGATTGCCATCAGTGTTCTAACCGTCGTTTCGTCAACTTTTGGAGATTTGACCGAATCGATGTTCAAACGCTATTTCGGAATTAAAGACAGCGGAAACATCCTGCCTGGACATGGTGGAGTGCTCGATCGTTTTGATTCGTTATTTTTTGCAGCTCCTGTGTTTGTGATGTATTTAAAATTGTTCATCGAAAAATAAAATACAAAAGGCTGACCCCAAGCGGGGACAGCCTTTTTTGAATATGAGGTTTGTGTAAAACTAAACAACGCCCTGAGCCATCATG
>Ga0302296_1002119_pt1 | contig 13659 bp, 12 predicted proteins | sample III_Fen_N3_1_FD_194546 | JGI IMG/M metagenome (GOLD analysis project Ga0302296, IMG submission 194546) | Peat permafrost microbial communities from Stordalen Mire near Abisko, Sweden - III_Fen_N3_1 | ecosystem: Environmental > Terrestrial > Soil > Wetlands > Permafrost | place: Sweden: Abisko... | reverse complement strand
ACAAAGATGGTTTCGATGACCTGATCATGGAACTCGCCTGTGGGTTACACAATTTTAGAATTACATTGAAAAATAACACATTATAAAAGTAATCTATATAAAGTCTATTATTCCCATCTTTTTCATTAAGAAAGTAGCATTCATGGTGCGCGTTACCCCGTCGGTTAGTTTGTAGTCGAAGGTTAATTCGTCGCGATGCAACTGCACTTCAAAACATTGGTTTTTGATGGATGAAGAATAGACTTTTGTTAATTCGGTTAGCCCAAGGTCGTGAGTAGCAACTATTCCATGCGTTTTAAGCATAATCAACTGGTTAATCAGTTCTTTTGAACCGTTTAACTTATCTGTAGAATTGGTGCCTTTCAGCATTTCGTCGATAATCACAAACAGATTTTCGCCCTTCCGGAGTAAACTGAGCAACGTTTGAAGCCTCAACAATTCAGCATAAAAGTATGATTCGTCGTTCATCAGGTTGTCGGTAGTGCGCATGTTGGTGAAGATTCGTACCGGGCTGAATTCGAAGCTGGATGCACAAACATTGCACCCATTGGATGCCAAAATCAGGTTAATGCCGATGGTTCGTAAAAAGGTGCTTTTCCCAGCCATGTTAGCGCCTGTTATAATAACGATCTGTTCTTCGTTGACGATTTTAAAAGAATTCCTGACACATCGGGTTTCGTCAATCAACGGATGCCCCACATCTTCAGTTTTAAATTTGAACGTAGATTTCAATACTTCAGGAGTAACCCATTCCGGATGATTGTAATTGCAATTGGCCAGGCTGACCAGCGCATCCATTTCGGCAATCACTTCGAACCAACGCGGCAGAATGCCTGCATAGTCTTGCTGCCATTTGTTGAGTTTTACCAAACAACCGATATCCCAAAGAAAGATTGAATCGAGTACAAATCCGACCAGTAAATTTTTACTGTAATCGAATTGATCCAGTATTTTTTGTAGTTCAGAAGTGATCGCACTTGCGGTTTTCCCTTGGTGCAAAAGTTGTTCTTTCAGCGATAAAAGGTAGCTGCTTTTAAAGTTGAACGATTCGATTTGCTTCAACATGTCGGCGTAACGGTTTAGCAGTTTACCCTGACTTTCGAATTTCCGGTGAAATTTCAAAATCGTTTTAATGTAAAGCCCTATGATTATCCATTGCGCAAGAAGTGCCAGCTTGTAAAAAGAATGGGGATCGATGCCCGCAATGCTTAATCCAATCAGGAGAAGTGTCAGCGCAGGAAGTATTTTTAGTAGATATTTTAGAAAATGGACTGATTTGAGGTTAATTACCTGGTCAATAGACTCGTTGTAATGATCTTTCGTTCCATCGGGTTCCATGCCTCTGGCCATGAAGTTTTGCCTCCAGCCAATCTCTTTGGCAAGCTCCTGAATGCCTTCTTGCCGGTTTCTGATTTCTTCGGAAGAACGTTGGCTCTGCGTCAAAAGTGTTGCCAACCGCTTTTTACCTTGGCTGGTAACGGTTCTGTTCAGGAATTGAAAGAAAGAATTCGCTCCAAACAAATCAAGGTCGTAACTGTAATCGTGATGTGGATCAATAAATTCATTGCCCGCATCAAAGGAAGTTAGGACGCGGTTTAGGGCGCCGATTTCATCCTGATTGATTTTAGCCATTTGCTGATCATACAGCAGTTGCTTTTCGTCCTGAATGTATTTTTTAATCAGAAGAAAAAAAGTGAGCACCAAGACAAGCGAAATTGCTGCCGCCAGTGTTTCATTTATTGGATTTAGGTAAAACCAAGCCGGAAGAATACCTACAAAACAGATCAGCCGGGCAAAGGAGATGAGTTTAAGCTGATTTTTCTTTTTGTTCGAGAATGATTGATATTGATTGGCAAGAGCCTGATAGTTTTGGAGAAGATCTTCTTTCATTGACAAGATAGTTCGGAGCGTCTGGAGTGCCTAAAGTTCGAAGTGGATGGTACTTTAGGCACTTCGAATTTTAGGCACTTCATACTTATTTATTCAGAATTTGCCAGATTTTGTCTTTTAGTTGAGTAATTCCCTGGCCGGTAACGGATGAAATAAACTGATGCGGGATGTCATTCAGTTGTTCGCTGATTTCTACTTTCAGTTCATCATCCAGAAAATCGCTTTTGCTGATTACCAGGAACCGCTCCTTATCTAATAATTCCGGATTATATTCCTGTAATTCATTCAACAGAATATTGTATTCTTTGCGGTAATCTTTTGCGTCAGCCGGAACCATAAATAAAAGCATCGAATTTCGTTCGATGTGGCGCAAAAAACGAAGTCCAAGTCCTTTACCTTCGTGTGCACCTTCAATAATTCCGGGAATATCAGCCATCACAAACGATTGATTGTCACGATAACTCACAATTCCCAGGTTAGGAACCAGAGTTGTAAACGGATAATCAGCGATTTTTGGTTTGGCAGCCGACACCACTGATAACAAGGTCGATTTTCCTGCACTGGGAAACCCTACCAGCCCAACATCGGCAAGAATTTTCAATTCAAGAGTAAACCAACCTTCTGTGAATTCTTCTCCAGGCTGTGCAAAACGCGGTGTTTGTTGAGTTGCCGATTTGAAATGCACATTTCCTTGTCCACCTCTTCCACCTTTAACCAGAATCTGTGATTCACCTTCTTTGGTGATTTCGAAAAGTAATTCACCTGTTTCGGCATCTTTTGCAACCGTGCCGAGCGGGACATCCAGATAAACATCTTCCCCGTCAGCGCCACTACTGCATTGCTTTCCACCCGATTCGCCATGTCCGGCAAAAACATGACGACGGTATTTTAAGTGCAGTAGCGTCCACATTTGTGGATTAGCTTGTAGAATAATGTGTCCTCCGCGGCCACCATCTCCTCCGTCAGGACCACCTTTTGGTTCCGATTTTTCTCTTCGGAAATGAGCTGAGCCAGGTCCTCCGTTTCCTGAACGGGCATATATTTTAACGTAATCAACAAAATTTGTATCCGACATAGAATGTTTGTTTCAAGTTCAAAGTATAAAGTTCAAAGTTGCGTGAAATATTGTCGTTCGATTGTCATTGAACCGTCAGTAGCATAAAGTTACTAGCGACAACTTGGTGTGAAGCAAATGACTATCTCTGACTATCGAAGTTTGCTAACCGCGACTGACCACTGATCACTTTTTTCAAGCGGCGCAATATACGCAAAAAAAGACGAATGGTCAGTCAACCACTCGTCTTTTGTGTTTATTATCAGAATCTTATAATGTCGAAACAGTATTACACAACCGTTGTGCTATTTCTTCAACTGAACCAGTTCCGTTAATTTTATAATATTTGTTCTGCGCTGCGTAATAGTCTCTTAAGGGTGCAGTTTTTTCATGGTATATTTTAATTCGATTTTCGATAACCGAAACATCCTGATCGTCGGGACGACCTGAAGTCTTTCCACGGGTAAGCAATCGGTTGATTAATTCTTCTTTCTCAACCAAGAGACAGAACATGCCTGAAACCGGTGTTTCATTATCGTTTAATAATTCATCGAGAGCCTGAGCCTGAGCAACAGTCCGGGGAAAACCATCAAAAATATATCCGTTGCCATCCGAATTTCCTTGAAGTTTCGATTTTATCATTTCGATAACGATTGAATCAGGTACCAGAAAGCCTTTATCAATATAGCCTTTTGCTACCAGACCCAGTTCTGTTTCAGCAGCAATCTGACTACGTAATAAGTCACCAGTTGAAAGGTGAATCAAATTGAATTTTTCAATGAGGAAATTAGCCTGGGTACCTTTCCCAGCACCCGGAGGGCCGAACAATACGATGTTTAACATTTTAAATTTATAGGGTTACTTTTCGGTCACTTTATAAATATCAATTAAATTGCGTCCTCTTTGATTGTAATCCAAGCCATATCCAACAATAAAGTCATTTGGAATTTCCAACCCAACATAGTCCAGCTCGACTTCAATCTGAAGTGCTTCAGGCTTAAGAAGTAAGGTGGCAATTTTAATTTCCGCCGGATTCTTTGTTTTTATTTGTTCAATGGTTTTGGCAATGGTGATTCCTGAATCGACAATATCCTCAAGCACAATTACGGTACGGCCTGTCAGATCTTCGTTTAAACCAATTAGTTCCTTTACTGTACCTGTAGTTTTTGTGCCGGAATAGGAAGCCAGCTTTATGAATGAAATCTCAGCATCCAACAATGAAATACGTTTAAATATTTCAGTAGCAAACATGAATGAACCATTCAGGATGCAGATAAACAGCGGATTTTTATCCTGAAAATCGTTATTCATTTTTTCAGCCATTTCCTCTACGATTGATCTGATCTTTTCGTAAGGAATGAAAAGTTCAAATTCTCTGCCATTAATAGTGACGTTCTTCATTATGCATTAAGGTTGAAACCATTCAAGAATTACAGATAATTTTTTTCTCAGTATTTTTCAGCTACTTTTGCTAAAATACGAATTGACAAAGTAACAAAACAAATTTATATAGAGAAATAAAAAATTGAAAATATGGAACCACGGGTAAGTATTATCATGGGCAGTACCTCCGATTATGGAGTTATGGAGGCTGCAGCTAAAATCCTGGATGAGTTTGAGATACCGTTTGAGATAAATGCTTTGTCGGCTCACCGGACTCCTGAAGCAGTAGAGGTTTTTGCCAAAGGCGCCAAAGACCGAGGTGTACAAGTCATTATTGCGGCTGCAGGCATGGCCGCTCACTTGCCTGGTGTTATTGCTGCAATGACCACGCTGCCAGTTATTGGAGTGCCTATCAATGCTACATTGAGTGGATTTGATTCCCTGCTGGCCATTGTACAAATGCCTCCCGGAATTCCGGTAGCCACTGTCGCTGTTAACGGAGCTCAAAATGCTGGTATTCTTGCTGTTCAGATGCTGGCAATTGGAAATTCGGAGCTGGAATCAAAACTTGAAATATTTAAGGAAAATCTGAAGACGAAAATCACAAAAGCCAATAACGAACTTGCGCTAATAAAATTCAGGTTTAAAACAAATTAGACTTGACTTGTATATGAAAATAGTTGTAACTTTTAGACAAAAAATTGTTTCCTGAAATTTAGTCAGAAACCTCTTTTTTGTCTGAACGTTATGAAATTGTTACCGACTATTCTCCTTGTCGTTTTGTGGATGCTTTCAGCGCTTGAACCCGAAGCGCAGGAGGTGTTTTTATGTGGGTCGAGGTATCAGGCGCTGGCCGATGCCTCGGTTGGTTTGTCTGGATGCTGGTCGGTTTTTGGTAATCAGGCAGGGCTCATCGGCATTAAGCAACCTGAAATTGCAGGGTCTTTTCAAAATCGTTTTCTGGTTGACGAACTCTCAACCCGTTCTGGCTTGTTGGCAATTCCGGTTCATTCGTCGGTTTTTGCAGTATCTCTTTATCAATTCGGAAAAATTCCCTTCCGCCAGGAAAAATTTGGATTTGCATATTCTCAACGAATTTCTCCCAGCCTAAATTTCGGGATGCAATTTAATTATTACCAGTTATTTCTTTCGGAGGACAATCGTTCAGCTGGCGCTACCGGTCTGGAATTGGGCGTACAATATCATTTGTCTGACCGGCTGGTGTTCGGTTTTCACATCCTGAATCCATACCAAACCAGAATAAAAGTGATGTCGGGAAGCTACAATTATCCTTCGCGCATTGACATCGGCGCTTTATACCACCTTTCCGAATGTCTCAGAATCTCTTCCGAAATTGAAAAGGATGTAAGCAGGCATCTTTCAATAAAAACGGGTATTGAATATGTTATACTTGAAATGTTTTATATAAGGGCAGGTATTTCAAGCAATCCTCATCAACTCTCGGCGGGAATTGGGTTCCCGGTAAAAAAACTGACCATAGACATGGCAACTACCTACAATCAGTATTTAGGCAATTCTCCTTCAGTATCCTTTCAATATCAATTCTGATGTTTAAAAAGTGCATACTCATTCTGTCGGTTTTAGCCGTTGGGTCATTTGTCAATGCTCAGGAACCTGTCGTACAGCAAGTTGTTGAAGATATGCTCGAATCGAAAGGGGAAGATCTGAGCGATGATACCGATATCCAGGAAATCTTGGATGATTTGGAGAATTTCAGGCAAAATCCGTTGGAAATAAATCGCGCCACTCATAAAGACCTGACGCATTTACATCTGTTGTCGGAGCTGCAAATCAATAACCTGATCGATTACAGGAACAAATTGGGTGTCATTTTCAGTTTGAATGAGATGGCTTCAATCGATGGTTTTACACCTGATATTTTACAAAAGATTGAGCCATTTATCAGTTTCGAAATTCGTGAGAAATCTGTAAAAACGAAAAAATCATCCGGAAACTTGTTTTTGAGATCATCCCGTTCATTTTCTTCTGTCAATCAATCGTCTAACGTTGAGAACGAAGGTTCGCCCGAGAAATATTATCTCCGGTTGAAGCATAGTTCGACAAATTACGAATATGGATTGGTTGCCGAAAACGATCCGGGCGAAGCATTGTTCAGTCGTTCGAACAAATATGGACCCGATTTCATGAGCGCATTTGCCAACTTTAAGGTTGGGAAAAAGGAAAATCGCATTTTTGTTGGCGATTATCATGTGCGGTTTGGTCAGGGATTGGTTGCTTGCCAAGGTTTTTCGATTGGCAAATCAGCCGAAACGACGCAGGTATTCCGTTCGGATCAGGGAATCCGATCATATTCATCGACTGATGAAAATCAATTTTTTCGTGGTCTTGCCGGGCAGTTCAACTTACGGCATTTTTCTTTTTCGCCATTTATCTCTTGGCATCGGTTAGATGCAAAGATCGACACGCTTGATGGAAAACACTATTTCGGTGCATTCCAAAACAGCGGATATCATCGGACAGCCACGGAAATTGCAGGTGAAAAATCGCTGGGTGAACTCGTTGGTGGAGGACACTTTACTTATGAGTACAATGGTTGGTCGTTTGGGCTCACTGCGGTTTATAACCGCTTTGATGCGACAATGAACCGGGAAGAGGAACCTTACAATCAATTTTTGCCTGAAGGAAAGGAAAATTTGGTGGCAGGTTTCGATTGGAGAGGATCGATCCGAAAAGTATTCTTTTTTGGAGAAGCAGCAGTAAGTAAGAATTCGGGAAAGGCACTGTTGACGGGCATTATGATGAAACCTGCCCCAAACACCGAATTCTCGCTCGTTTACCGAAATATCAACAAAACCTATTTTAGCTATTATTCGAACGCTTTTACAGAGTCGTCGCGGGTTAACGACGAACATGCTTTGTATTTGGGTTTGAAAGTTTTCCCTGCTCCTCACTGGATTATTTGGGCATATTCCGACTTTTTCAGGCATCGCTGGATTAAATATATGACATCAGCGCCATCCGTTGGAACCGAATTTTTCGCCCAGGTTTCGTACAGCCCATCGAACGAAACAACCATGTACCTCAGATTTTTCCAGGAAGGCAAAGAACAACGATTAATTAACGGAAGCCTGAAATACAATGAACAGCAATTGATTAACCGGATAAGGTTTAATTTTATCAAAAAGCTGAATAAACAAATAAGCCTGAGAAGCAGGCTCGAATTTTCATCTTATTCAAAGGAGAGTCACGAAAATGGTTTTTTGATCTGTCAGGATGTAAATTACAAACCTCATAAAAAGTCGTTTGCGGCAAACGGGCGATTGGCATATTTCAAAACGGATGGATATAATTCGCGGCTTTATGCCTGCGAAGAGGATTTATTGTATTCTTTTTCGGTTCCGGCGCTTTATGGTGATGGGATTCGCAGTTATCTCAACCTTCAGAATGAGCTAAGCCGCAGAATAACCCTTTGGCTAAAATTAGCAGCTACTCATCAGTTTGAACAAAAAGATGGAGAAGTAACTGTTGATTCTTCAACGAAATCTGAAATTAAAATTCAGATTCGCTATCTGTTCTGAACCAATCTTAGTTATCAATTACTATCTTTGCAGGTCAAAAAAGAATAAGGAATGGTTCATAAAATTAACTTCGACGATATTCGTCCGTTCTATGATTCGGAGGTAAATCAATACCTAAACCTGCTGCTTCAGGATGAAAATTTCCAACACATTTTACAATTTGTTTTTAAAGATCCGATAAAAATAGAACAGATCAAATTGATGTTGTCTCATGTAAATACGGTTAAAGATTTACAATTCAACTTCATATATCAACTAGTTGAAGATCTTATTCTTAAACGATCGACCGATGGATTAACATCAAGTGGGATCGAGAACCTGGATAAAAAAGCAAGTTACCTGTTCATTTCAAATCATCGCGATATCATTCTCGATTCAGCAATAATTAATTATTTGATTGTGCTTGAAGGTATGAATACTACCGAAATTGCTATTGGCAACAATTTATTGATTGAGAAATGGATTGAATATGTTGTGAAATTGAACCGGGCATTTGTTGTTCGCCGCAATCTTCCTGTGCGTGAGTTGCTGCTGGCTTCCAAAAAGCTTTCGGAATATATACGCCGCGACTTAACCCTAAAAAACACCTCCGTTTGGATTGCCCAACGCGAAGGCAGAACAAAGGACGGCAACGATAAAACGCAGCAGGCGATACTTAAGATGTTGAACTTAAGTAACAAAAACGAATTTACTGAAGGCTTTAAGGAATTACGGATTGTCCCGATTTCAATTTCGTACGAGATAGAACCATGTGGCATTTCAAAAGTCGCCGAATTATATAAAAAACAAACGGATGGCTTTGAAAAAACGCAGGAAGATGACCTGAGAAGCATGGGAGAAGGACTTGTAAGGCCCAAAGGACATGTTCATTTTGGATTTGGTGCACCAATTAACAGCCAGATTGATTTGATTGCCAAGGAAGAAACGATTTCACTTCAGATAGAAAAACTTGCAGATCACATTGATAAACAGATATATAGCAACTTTAAGCTTTGGCCAAACAATTACATTGCTGAAGACATTCTAAATAATACCCACGTAAATACCGAATACTATTCTTCCGAGCAGTTTAATAAATTTGTTTCGATGTTAAATGAAGCGGTTGAAACAATCTCGGGCGATACAGAAATTATTCGGACAAAGTTTCTCCAAATGTATGCCAATCCGTTGATCAATAAGCGTAAGTCGTTGAATAAGAACAATGATTGATCAAATCGATGGAATAATCTGGGATTGGAACGGCACACTGCTCAATGATGCAGGACTGGCTGTTCGAATCATGAATCAAATGCTTGAAAAACGTGGGCTTCCAATGCTCTCGTTTGAAGAATATAAGTCGGTATTTACCTTTCCGGTTAAAGATTATTACCTGAAAATAGGATTCGATTTCCGAACAGAACCCTTCGAAATTCCCGCATTGGAATTTATCGATGGCTACAACAGCCATGTACATAGTTGTGAACTTCATCGGGACACACTGAAAGTACTGAGTTTTTTCCGGTCAATTGGCGTAAAGCAGTATATTCTTTCGGCGATGGAGCAGGTAGTTTTGAACAACTGTCTGAAACACTATCAAATCGATGATCTTTTTAATTATGTTTCAGGATTGGATAATATTTATGCAGCTTCAAAAATTGAAAACGGACATCGTTTAATTACTGAACTGAAACTGGATGCCGGAAAAATCGTGTTAATTGGTGATACGGTTCATGATTTTGAAGTAGCTAAAGAGCTAGGTTGTCAGTGTGTTTTGATTGCCAATGGTCATCAATCCAAAGAAATTTTACAGGCTACCGGGGTTTTAGTCGTCGATCAGATAGCGCAACTTCTCGACTTAGAATGAGGAAAAAGTTCTTGGCAATCCGGGCTACATGTATTTGTTCAATAGCAATCCTGTCAAGATATTTTCGGACTAAAACTATTTATAACAGATATTCAACTGGAAAAAGTCAATAGTCATTGGGAAATCGCTTCTAATTTTTCCCTATTTACTAATAATTAAGAGCGGTATTAGACTGATTGACAATGTCTCCTATAACAAAAACTTCATTTAGCTTTAATGCGGGAAGTTACAATGAAACGGCTTCGGGTTATTTTTCTATTTTTGAGGCTTAATCAGAATTATGGATCAGGAAAGATTACCGGTAACGATTATCACCGGATTTTTAGGAGCTGGAAAAACCAGCTTGCTCAATAAGTTGATCGGAAAACATCCTGAGAAACGATTTGCAATAATTGAAAACGAATTTGGTGATATTGGAATCGATGGAGGATTGATTGCTACTGCTTCGGAAGCTATTTTTGAACTGAACAACGGTTGCATTTGCTGTTCCATGGGCGACGATTTTATAAACACACTCGAAAACCTGTTGGGCAGTACCCACAATTTCAATCACTTGCTGATCGAAACAACCGGAATTGCTAATCCTTCAAGTATAATCGATGCTTTTATTTCGGGAAATACAATTCAGCAAAAATTCAGGATCGACAGCGTGATTTGCGTTGCTGATGCGGTGAATATGCTGGATTTATTTGACCGGCAGCCTGAAGTCAGGAAACAAATTGCCCTGGCTGATTTAGTATTGTTGAATAAAACAGATCGTGTCAAGCCTGATTCTGTGATCCGATTAACTGAAATGATTCGTGAAACCAATCCAATGACTAAGATTTTCCCGACAACATTTGGTTCAGTCGATGATTTTGAAGTGCTTGATACTCATTCTTTTTCAGGGATTGCCATCGGAAAATCTGTGTTTTCGTTTTGTGGAATGAATATTCCCGGTGAAGAGCCTATGGATCAAAAATCATTTATACATAATCCAAAAGGAAACGGATCTATTAATAATCATGATATTACTTCGGTTGGATTTACATTTAAGGGGAATTTTGATGTTAATAAATTCGGCGTCTGGATGCAGAACTTCCTCTATTTTAATCAGGATACCATTTTCAGGGCAAAAGGGATCATGAGTTTTGATCAGGCTGAAGATCAGTTCATTTTTCATGCGGTTCGGAGTTCTTTCATGTTTGAAGTTGGAAAACCGTGGGGCGTTGAAGAGCGATTCAGTAAGCTTGTTTTTATCGGGAAAGAGATTTCAGGAAAAGAACTGGAAGCTAATTTGTTGCAATTGTTAGCCAAATGAGATACACTTCAAAACAATGGTTAATTTCATCCGATTTCGGATTTCAAGCTAAAGCTAAAATCTAATTAACTAAATAGATCAACAAATGACAAGACGCATTATTGGTATTCATGAGAAACTGCCTGTGTTAAAGAGTCTACCTCTCAGTTTCCAGCATTTAACCGCTATGTTTGGTGCAACCATTCTGGTTCCATTTCTTTTAGGAGTCGATCCTGCAATTGCTTTACTAATGAATGGTATTGGCACCTTAATCTATACCTGGATAACCAAAGGTGGCATTCCTGCCTACCTGGGTTCCAGTTTCGCATTCATTGCTCCTGCCATGCTGGTTATTAGTTCGTACGGCGGGTTTACTCATGCACAATCAGGATTCATCTTTTTCGGTTTATTCTTTATCGCGATTTCCTTTGTTGTAAAATATTGGGGAATAAAATGGATTGATATTGTAATGCCACCGGCAGTCATGGGCGCTGTAGTTGCTATTATCGGACTCGAACTGGCGCCGGTTGCTGCACAACAGGCAGGATTGGCTCCATGGCCAACTGCTGTGGGACAAGTAGTTCAACCCTTTGTGATGTCACAGAATGTGGTTATTGTTTCCATGTTTACCTTGATTGTTGGAATATTGGGATCAGTGCTCTTTAAAGGATTTATGCAGGTTATTCCAATTCTTTTCTCGGTTGTTGCCGGTTATCTGCTGGCCTTAGCCATGGGGATGGTCGATACCGTCAAAATTAGTGAAGCCGCCTGGTTTGCATTACCAAAGTTCCAAACGCCTGTTTTTGATCTGAATGCGATTGTGATTATTGCACCAGCCTGCATTGTTGTGTTGGCCGAGCACATCAGTCACCTGATTGTTACAGGAAAAATCACGGAATCTAATCTGATGGAAAATCCAGGATTACATCGTTCCTTGCTTGGCGATGGAGTCAGTAATGTTATATCCGGATTTGCCGGTTCGCCACCCAACACTACGTATGGCGAAAATATTGGTGTAATGGCAATTACCCGTGTTTATTCGGTTTGGATTATTCGTGGGGCCGCTCTTTTGGCCATTTCTTTTTCACTTATTGGGAAGGTTTCTGCTGCGATCTCAACCATTCCGAATGCTGTTATGGGCGGAGTCACCATGCTGTTGTATGGTGTAATTGCTGTGCAAGGTTTCCGTATGTTTGTGGAACAAAAGGTCGATTTTAGCAAGAATAGCAACATGGTTTTGGGGGCGATCACTTTCGTTGTTGGTGTTAGCGGCGCCAGTATCAGTATTGGTTCTGTCCAGCTGAAAGGAATGGCTTTTGCCGCAATAGTTGGTGTAGTATTGTCGCTGCTTTTCTGGTTGTTTTCGAAGCTAAATATCATGGAAAAAGACGTTTAGCCTTCGAATTAAACAAATAAAAACCTGCTTTCTGATCGTTATATGCAATGCAAGCAGGTTTTTATTTTATGTCTGGATATTAAAGGTAAAAAGACAATAGTTAATTGAAAATGAGAGAATTGACTACTAGACTAATCATTCAGAAAAAAGCTTTTAAGTTTTCTCCATTGACAATATACTTTCGTCAATTTATGCCCTGTGAAAAAGTCGCAGTCCAACAATCCCGGTAATAATAAGAAGAATACAAATTGCTTTTATCAAGTCAATAGGTTCTTTAAAGAGAATAAGCCCAAAGATGACTGTACCGACTGTACCTATTCCGGTCCAAATCGCATAAGCAGTTCCAAGTGGCAAGGTTTTAACTGCTTGAGAGAGAAAGTAAAACCCAATAATCATCGACACCACCGTAAATATACTGGGATAAAGTTTGGTCCAACCTTCAGAATATTTCATTCCAACAGCCCATACAATTTCCAATATTCCGGCTAAAATCAAATATATCCAAGCCATCGTTTTTTAATGTTTGTTTTCTGAAATTAGTGGTCATTGGTTAATTTCACTTCACAAAAATTGGTCAAAAAAAAACTCCGGTTCAAGAGAACCGGAGTTTTAAAGAATGGCAACGACCTACTCTCCCACATTGTTTTGCAGTACCATCGGCGCTGGCGGTCTTAACTTCTCTGTTCGGAATGGGAAGAGGTGGAACCCCGCCGCAATAGTCACCTAAAGCTTTCATGGTGGCTTACGCATTAACACCAAAATTTCATATTTTTTAAATCATGTACCAGGATTCAAGTATCAGGACTTTTGCCTTTTTACTTTTACCTTTTGACTTGATAAAAAAATCAACATATCGGGAATAAACAGAAGCGACAAATAACCTGTAAACATTAGCGAAAGTCTTCGGGCAATTAGTACTACTCGGCTATGACGTCACCGCCTTTACACCTGTAGCCTATCAACGTAGTAGTCTACTACGACCCTCAAAGGAAATCTCATCTTGAGGTAAGCTTCGCGCTTAGATGCCTTCAGCGCTTATCTCGTCCATACATAGCTACCCTGCGATGCAGCTGGCGCCACAACAGGTGCACTAGAGGTATGTCCACCGCGGTCCTCTCGTACTAGTGGCAGGTCCTCTCAAATTTCCAACGCCCACAACAGATAGGGACCGAACTGTCTCACGACGTTCTGAACCCAGCTCGCGTGCCACTTTAATGGGCGAACAGCCCAACCCTTGGGACCTTCTCCAGCCCC
>Ga0302296_1002115_pt1 | contig 13664 bp, 20 predicted proteins | sample III_Fen_N3_1_FD_194546 | JGI IMG/M metagenome (GOLD analysis project Ga0302296, IMG submission 194546) | Peat permafrost microbial communities from Stordalen Mire near Abisko, Sweden - III_Fen_N3_1 | ecosystem: Environmental > Terrestrial > Soil > Wetlands > Permafrost | place: Sweden: Abisko... | reverse complement strand
TCTGAGTTATTAATGAGAAAGTCATTAACAGCATCAAGCGATTTTGCTGGTCATTATTTTGATTAATCCCATTATAGCTTGCACCATGGGAGTACTGAAAAGGATCGGGTGTTCAGTTTTACGTTCCATATTTATGTTTTATTGCCGTTTTAATCTGCAAATCCAGGATCCGGTTTCGTCGGTTACAAGTTCACCTGATATCCATTTTATATAATGAACCGTACCGCTTTCGATAAGCGAATCACCATGCAAAATACCTATGCCTGAGTGAGACAGAAATACAGAGTCAGCACAGCTGGGGGTGGAAGGGATAATCACGTTACAAATAGGGTACTGGTTGCCTTCGGGTATGGTATAGCAATTTACATCGCGGCTCTCCCACCAACGTATTTTAATAATTTCGCCGTCGTATGCGGTTATAATGCGGCTTGCCTGGGTGGTTTGGTGATAGGTGGGCAGGTTGTATGTGATGGTACCCCGATAGGTGCCCAACAAGTTGCATTCCGTTTGTTTTTCGCACGATAGCAATAAAACTGCCAGACCCACTACAATAAGAATAAATATCAACCGTATGAACCGGGCAAATCCGGGCTGGTTGTATTCCTCATTTTTATACAAATCGGCGTATTCTTCCTTACTCATGATTCTCATGGCTTACAGGATTAACAGGAATAACAAAATCCAAAAAGCAATCACGTAAATGGATGAAGCGAGGCATTGCCAGGGACTGAATTTTACTGAAGGGTTTTTTGTATCCGGTGGAATTTCGACAATGAATTTCATAATGCTGTTTTTTAAAAAGTTATTAATTAGCCGACATACGGTCGGTACCCAATGCCCAGTGCCATCCGTGGTGGCCAATGTTGTGTATTTTGGTGGATGGGTTATACGGCCGGGGGTATTTGGCCGACGAGGCACACGAGGTTAAAATACAAATGATGATTGCGGCCAGGAGACCTGCGAAAGCAAAAAGGAATCCTTTTGCGGCTGTTTGTTGTTGGCGGTTCATATGGCTATTTTTAAAGCTTTCCGTTTACGGCATACGCCGGCAAATGAACGTATAGGGTCGCCAATAACACAGTCGTGTTTAGGTGAATCAGTAGGATCATCCAGGTTCCATTCGTCGTGCCACCGGTTCCATCGGATATCGCCGGGTATAAGGATGCCTTCGATTATTATTTCATACCCTTCGGGCAGGCTATCCATCATTATTCGGGCTGCTATTTCTGAAAACATATCAAAAAGATTTTATAAACACACGGCCGGCCGGTATCCAATCGAGCCAATTTAGAAAACGATCCATAGTGCTGGTTCGGTGGGCTTCGTACTCTGTACAACTGGAACTGAGTACCAGGAAATCGATACCAGGTTTTAATTCGTTATCAGTAGTGAGAAAATCGGCAAACACGGTACGCCGGCAACCCAGCGGGAAACGAGGATAAAACCATAACCCGGATTGTTTATATGGCATTTTGTCAACAAATACATTTCCGGCAAGTATCTCGGTGGTCCAGGCATCGAGTGCGGCGGTATCGTTTATTTTTTGAGCCTGGTAATCTGAAATCGCATCCGGCTTATGAAGTATATTGACTCCAAAAACTAATTCATCAGTTACGATTTTAAAATCGATAAGCGCAGCCTGGCGCATTCCGGCAGGAAGTTCCGGATAGTTCCAGATGCCGTCGGCCTTGTAAGGTCCTTTTTTTATGGCTATCATAAGAGTAAAAGTTGAATGGCGTAATGATGATTTTCTAAAAGTTTCTTCAGCTGCGAATCTTTTATTTGGTTAACCTGATCTTCGGTACAGCTGAGGGTGCGGGAGCGGGTGCGGACCGAAATACCTTTTTCGCGTACCCGGTGATTCAGGTTATAAATCTGCTTGATGTTTTTTTTCTCAATATCGGCGTTGTACATGGACTGAACTTCAAGCAAAGCAGCTTTGTACATATGGCGAAAAGATTTATCGGTATTTACAAGGTCCTTTGCAGTATTCATGGCGCGCATGGGTGTGGTGTGCTGATGCTTTCCATACCACTTGGCCAGCTTAATGGTTGATGCTTTTAAAACCTCATGGCATATTAGCATGGCTGCTCCCCTGGGATAAGATCCCTCATCATATTTAACCGAATGCATCAGATCATCCGGAGTAGTTCCGAAATGGCGGGCAACGATGAGGTTGATATCGAGGTAAGTCATGAGTTATTGACGTTGCATTTATCGCGTATTGCATTTATCTTTTCACCATGAAGTTCTATCAGGAGAAGCTTATTGTTGCATTTTAGGCAGAATCCTGAAACCGGAATTGCTTTGCCGCAATACATGCATTTGTATTCATTTTTTTTCATGGTTTTGGTTTTTAAAATGGCCTTATTTCATATGTTGGTGGTACATCAGCCGGCGCAGTTGTTTCGTAGTTCGCTCCATTAGCAATGGCTGTTGATATAAAGAATACTTCCGTCGAATCGCCTTCGATGGTTTTGGTGATGCGGTTGTTAAGTTTGTCGTTTATTTTGTCTTCCGGATTTAAAACATAGCCATGATACTGGCACCAAGCTTCGAGATGGGTTTTAAAGCGGTTGGCCTTATAATCTGAAGCTTGTTTCGGGCTGAGCGTAGCCGTGAATATTTTAAAAGCAACATTACGTTTAATCGGAACATTAAAATATCCAACGTGATCGGGTGAATAATCGGGCTTTTCACCGATGCATTTCTGGAAGTAGATGTTGGCCCATTTCAGGAACTCCTCTTCCTTACCCAGCCCGGCAGCCATGGTTTTGCGGTACTGCTGTTTATCGAGGTTGGTCATATTGGGCTGTATCTTGAAAAAGCGCTGCTGCAGCTGTATGCAATACGCTACCAGGTTGTAAAACTTTACCCATTCCTCTTCGGTAAAATCATCATAAAGGCGGCGGTTAAATTTGGTTAATGGCGACCGGCTTTCACGATAGTCGTTTACCTTGGTGCGTTCATGATAGAAATCGCTTACCGCACAGTTGAGCAAACGGCGGTAGGTTGATGCATCGGTATTAGGCAGCGTATAGTTATAGGAGACAAGCATCTTCCCCGAATCAACATAATCCAGTACTATGGCCGTGTAGTTTTTCGGATTCACTTCGCGGGATCCGGTAATGTCGGTATACAGTTGGGTAAAATCGGCAAACTCGTGCATATCGTCTACCTCAATAAAATCGTGAAACTCGGTAAGCCCATCGTAAAAAAACTGCCATACATTTTTATCACCCATTTTTTTACCACCCTTGTAAAAGCTGGCGCGGCAAAATGTAATGGCTTTACTCAGCAAACTTTTTCCTGAACCTCCGGAGGCAGTTCCAACAGCACTGATCAGGTAATCCTGCAACAGCGTTAACCACGCCTTAGCAGGATCCTTATATTGAGCGCAATGATACCCTATTACAAACATAAGGTTGGCCAGCATCAGGTTTTCTTCCTTTTCCTCGGTTACGGTGAGTTTTTCTTTACGTTCAAGTTCTTTACGCCAGTGGATGCGGCTCAGGTCGCGAAGGAAATCGACGAAAATAAAGTGATCGTTAATTTTTACGTCGTAGCGGTCGATATCAAGGAAATCGGATTCATCCACGTACAGATCGGTGCGTTCCTCTTCCGTTTTCGCGATAGCAATTTTATCGAGTAAAGCCTGGTATTCGGGTGTAGCATTTATTTCGATAGCCGGTTTTGTTCTTTTCACTCCATTTTCATCAGCATTGACATCAAATACACGAATATTGCGGTCGATAAGGTGAGTAATGGTGCGCTGGTTTACGTAAAGTTTACCCAGGATGTAATTGGGAACTTCGTACTGTTTTATCGATTCAATCTTATCCTTTGTGATACGGATGGAGCAATTTTTAAAATGCAGGTATTCGGTGTTACGATCGTAATTACGGAATTCGAGTTCAATTTTTTCAAGCCCATCGATATTGGCCTCGGTGATCTGGTTGCTTCCGTTGAGTTTATTCAGAATTTCTTTGGCATCCATCAGTTTCTTGCTGCGGATCCAGTCCTTGGTAAAGCGCTTAATGATTCGCTTTACATCGTCGGGATGAATAAGCTCGGCTGCTTTGCCATCAAGCTTTACGTAACAATACCCTGCTTTTTTATGATAAACGCTATCCATCTGATAAAATCCATTCGCCTTCAGGAAGAAAAAGAAGTCTTCCATATTCAGATTATAGTTGTAGGCTTTGGTTTTTTTATCCAGGATCTTGTTCCAGAATTTTACGCGCAAAGCGGCACGTTTCAAAACCATCACATCATAATGCGTACTGTCCTCGGTATTGCCGGCAATATTTATAAAATCCTTAAGGTCTTTACAAGGATTTCCCCGCCAATCGGTTTTGTATTGCAGCCACTGAGGCAGCTCAATGGTATACTGATCAATATGTTTGAGGGCATTGCGTAGCGCTTCTTTATGGCCTGTCGCATCCAGGTCCATGATCTGGTAATGGTTTTTACACAGATCGTCCACTTCTTTAAACATCTGCCAGGTAAAATCCTTGCTTTCGCTGTTGAGCCAATAGGAGTGAAAACCTATAGAATATAAATTAATGGCATCCGACTCGCCCGAACAGCGGAAAATATCAAGTACAACGGCATTCGGTTTATTATCGGGTTTTTTGAGTGGTTCCTGATCATCATCATCCGGATCATCATTTACAAATTCATTTTCAGCCTCAAGGATCTGGCGCAGGCCATAAATATAATTGTCGGGTTTGGTGCCAATGTAGAAAAACCGGTTCTTTTTCTCCTGCTCCATTGGTTTATACAATTTCTTGTAATTCCCATCATCAAAAAGGAACATAGGGAAATCCTTTGTGGACTTAAAAACGTGAACCACATCGCGGTTCAGTTTTTTATGCGTGGTGCAATATTCGTATTGATCGACTGATTTGCAAAAGAAATGATCGAGGTGTTCCTCGGCAACATAACGGCCGAAGGTGCTCAGATCATCTTCCGAAGGATGTTCTTTAAAGGTAAAGTTGTAATTTCCTTTTTTATCATCCGGAGTCATTTCGCGAAACGAATACTCAGGCTTGTATTTGCCTGGTGTGAACTTGCCCGGTTCAATTTCACGGCGTATAATTACCTGTTCGATAAATAATAAAGCGTCGTACCAGGGCAGGTTTTCTTTCCACATTACGAATTCTATGGCTTTGCAACTGTTGAGCTCGCTTTGGTTACCGTAATCGGTAATACGCCAATAATTCTGATACCAGCTTATGCGCGCCGATGCCGATTTTTCATCCCGTACCTTGATGTAGTGTTTCGGATCGCGTATAACGGCTTCGCTGTAATAATGTGCGAATATGGTTAAACCTTGTTCCGTGAGTTCGTAAATTTTCTGTTGGTCGATATAGCGCATTGGTGGCAGGCTTGTGGTTTGTGGCGGGGAGTGGTTAATTAGCTAAGTTGATCACTTCAAATCGACGGACAAATGATGCATCTACAGGAATATCAGACTCTTTAATAAACTCGGATATACAAATAATGCGCGGGTGAATATTGATGGTTGGTTTACCTAGCGTGTTGACCGTGATCCCTTCGGTAGCATTGAAAAAATTATACAGATGCTTAATTGATTTTATCTCATCTATAATAATCAGTTTTGTTTGTTCGGTACACCCATCGAAGAAAAAATCAGAAACGGTTCTTTTCCTGAACATGGAGAAATAACATACTTCATTTTTTGAATATTCAGCAGCAATTTCGTTTGCTCGTTTGGTTTTACCGCTTTTTGGAGGACCGATAATAAGAAGATGTTTTGGCGAAGGCAATGCTTTTTCAACCGAGATATCTTTTTCGGTGGGGGTTGAAACTTTTTTCCGATCGGTACTCAGGTACCTGGTATCAGTACCACAGCAGTGTTTTTGTTTTTTGCCTGAGTTACACAGGCATTTATCGTTTGGCCGTACTTTGCGGCTGAGTAACTGGCAGCCTTTGTCTTTTGGGGCAAAGCCGTTGAGTAAGCGTTTTTCTTTTTGCATAAGGATTTTACTTATAAGTGGATTAGTCTTTTACTAAATACAGTGTTAAATGAAATACTCCGGGAATCACCAGGCATCGATGATCATCCCTGGCTCCAGTCCGATCGCAACGAGATCAAATTCAAGGTTTCCTTTTAGTTTTATACTCATGATTTTAAGTTTACCAGGCTGATTGTTCGTTGAATTCAGCTAATAAGTTTTTCAATCTGTAAATGATATCGCTGTGTTCACGCATTTTACTCTCCTTTTTGATAATGTTTTCGTAAACAGTATCCTCTACTCTTTTCAATAAAGCTTCATGTTTTTTAATTCGTTCGTCGAAAAGACTGACATATAGTGCTACATCTATTTCATCAAGAAATAAATGAATGGGATGGCTTTCAGGTTCTTTATCCAGCGATTCGGTTTTTATACTTGCTATCATGATTTCTTCTCCTGTTGAATAGCTATGGCTCTTTTTAAATCCGAAACCAGGCACTCGGCTTTTATAAGTGCGCATTCAAACTGCCGTACGTCAATCCAACCACGTACATTGTTAAGTTGGAATACAACATTTTGAGTTGCCTCTTCTAAAGAGTCAATATCCAAAACATATACTTGTTTTTTATCGCTCACGATTTCGGATTTGAAGAGTCGCTTTGGTTTTCTTTAATGAGTTCTATTATGTGGTCAATAAGTTCATTGGCCTTCAGGTTTTCATCCAGCAGAACTCTGCGATCGGTACAATTAAATGTATGGGGTAGGTTAATGAGGTTGTCAACCACCAGTACTTCACAGGCTTTTTGTAAAAGCGTGAGTAACGGAACGCTTGATATTTGGAGCATTTTCATAGCTGCTTCTCCCAGTTAACAGTAATTTCATTATCAGCTATTTCGTTGATATCATTTTTTATATCGGCGCGTAGGGCGCGTGCAGCTTCCAGATTCTCTGTTATTTTTTTGTGAGCCAGGCAAAAAGGAGGAAGATGTTTTTGATAATATTCCAGCTCATCAATTGTACGCTGCGAAAACTGGAGCTCATAGCTCAGAAGGCGGTATTTATTTACCAGTTCGTCCATCACATGGCGTGTTGAAAGGTTTCGCGCACGTGGTATTCGGTGTTGTTTTTTGACATGCGTTTATCGAGCATGTCAATAGCATCGGGCAGCGAGGGAGCTTCAAACTTCACTTCGGCACTGTGCTCTTCGCCGTTAACAATGGCGGTGTACTTAATGGTAAATGCTTTTTTAGGCATAAGGTTGGTTTTTGGGCGCGGGTACGCAGTGTTATATGATTTTATTGGTAAAAGCGTAATTGAGTAATAACCGGTCGGGGTGTGTATGGCCGGTAAAACCTAGTTTACGGTAAATATTATTGATATGATTATGAACCGTATCCTTTGAAATGTATAGTTTCCCGGCAATGGATTCATTATCGGATCCGCGGACGAAAAGTTTTACTATTTCTATTTCCCGATCGCTCAGCGTAGTTTCGTTCGAACAAAATACAGCTTTGCATTTATGGCGTATTGGGCAGGGTACCCGCTCAGTAGTAAGAGTAAAATCATCATCTATATCCGGTCGGCCATCGCGGGTTGAGAAATTGCAGGCCGAAAACTGATATATCCGGTTAAAAGCGAATTGCGGACCATAACCACATTCATCGCACAGCGCTTTATATGCTTTGGGGCGCATGGTAGCGATGGACGAATCAAGTTTCTGAACCTTTTCATTATTCCAGTCCTCCATGCGTTGTGTGGTTCCCATTACAACATCTTCTGACATCAGGGTCGACCGGGTTTCGTTCCAATAAATTTCGATTGCCATGATCAGAGAATTGAAGAGGATATATCTGATTTAAATTCTGCTACAATTTTTTCAACGGCTTCGCGCTCCAGTGCCGTCCAGGAATCGTTGTTTATTTTATTGTAAAATGTCATTTTACTTCTGAACTCCAGCTTATCAATTATACGATCGCGGAGCTCGGACTGAAGCTCTGCAAGATTTTTATAATAGTCCGTAAAGGTTATTTTTTGATCAGAATTGTTTAGGGGCTTGCTTTCCATTGTTTTTCGTTATATATTTTATACTGCAAATATAATTTAGATTTTACATAATGCAAACTAAATCTTTCAATATAGAAACAATATATTTCAATTTAGAATCAATCTAAATGTAACAGTATGAATTACAGTAAGATCAGAGTTTTGCAAATGCAAAAGAATCTTAGCGACAGAAAATTTGCTGAAAGCATTGGAATGAGCGGTCCAGGTTATAAAGGCATGCTTGATAATCGCACTTGCAGCATCGAAACAATAGAACTTATATGTAAAACATATAATGTGTCTCTTTCCTATTTTTTTGATGAACCGGGCAATCAGTTTAATGAGCCTGCAGTTAAATATGGAAATTGTAAGGAATGCGCAAAGAAAGATGTTTTGATAGAGGAATTAAGGCGTGAAATAAAGTCACAAAAAGAAGATATCGCCATGTTAAACCGAGAAGTAGGAAGGAATTTGCCTGGAGAGAGAGCGAAAGTTGGCTGAAATGCGTGTAATTTATTTTAAATATAGTAGCCTTTAGAGATCATTTTTTTTATATCAGATAATTATATCAGTCAGCGAAGATTTACGCATTAGACAAAAACGAGGTTTAACAGACGAAAACATACAGATCAGACAAGATGTAAGGCAGTGAATAACAATTAAATAGAAAATACAAATCAGGTTCCCATACGCTCCACCGAAAAACACAATTTGCAGCAGTTCAGTAAGTTGTATTTCAGAGATTGAAAAATAGACAAGAATACGGCTTTTTTTCAGACAAGTTTGGGCGCGGGTACGCACAATTCGAGTCGAATGAAAAAGCAAATAGAAGTGGTTTTGCCGTATGTGGTGAAATCGAACGACCAGAAAACCTGGTATGTTGAATACCGCTGTTTTAATTCTAAAACAGAAAAGCTTGATCGATTCAGGCATTATAAAGGTTTTTCCAGAAAAAATACTGACGACGAAAAACAAGCCTATGCGAATGAGCTTGTAAAGTATTATGATCTGAAACTTAAATCGGGATGGCGGCCTTGGGACAGCGAGAAATATATTTACCAGGATGCAATCCAGTATCAGAGTATCACAGATCATTTCGGATCATCTAAAAAGGATAATTCCCATCTCCGGAAATATCTTTCCGACTTCCTGCATGAAAGAAAGAAAATACTGTCTCCCAAATCATACGAATCCTATTTGAGTAAAACTAGGTTGTTTTGCCAGTGGCTCGAACAAAACGGATATGCTGAACTTCGCATTTTTGAGATATCGAACATGATATTAAAACAGTTTTTTACTTACCTGATTGATAAGCGTAAACTGGATAAAATTACCGTTGCGAAATACAAGCAAAATCTTGGAGCCATGTTTCGTTATTTTAAAAATGCGAAGCTTTTGGATACAGTTCCGATGGAAAATCTACCAGCAGCTCGTAAAATAAAGGATATGTCGGCACGGCCTATGATGGATGCCGATATTAAAACATACCTGGAGTATATGGCCAGTAATGACAAGCAAATGTTCCTGGCCAGCTTGTTTCAGTTTTTTTTGTGCTGCCGCCCCGGGAGAGAACTCAGGGAAATGAAAATTGGTGATATTGATATTTATAACAAAGTGGTATACATTCGCCTGGATACAGGAAAAACAGGCAGCCGGCAGATAAGTATGCCTGATGCGTTAATTGAGATTTGCGAAAATTACAAACTCGACCGGTTTAACCGCGAATTTTATGTATTCGCCCGGGGAGGGGGGCCGGGATCGGAACTGTTAGGGAAAAATCATTTTGGTAATCGGTTTCGTGAGGTACGCGACTTGCTTAAATTACCGAAATCATACAAGTTTTACTCATTCAAGCATACCGGAGCAGGAAAGTTGCTTGAGAGCGGAGCTACATTTGCCGAATTAATGAACCACTTGGGGCATACCTCAGTTGAAAGTACCATAGCCTATGTACGCAGGCATTTTGGCGAACAGTCGAAAAAGGTGATTGATTTCAGGCCGGAAGTGCTGAATGGATTATGGAAAGTAAAAGTTTAACAGGTATATGCTTCAATTTCCGCTTCACTTAAATGATCATTAACAATATTTACCCTTATTTCTTTAATCAAATAGGTATTGCCAAGTATACGATACTTAGTAGCATAATTTATGGAACGCAACTGGGAAGGTGTCATCACGGCTTTTAATTTCACAGGTTTGGTACTAAAAACAAGCCATTCGAGCCATGCCTGCAGTTCCTCGGTAAATGTGTTAGGTTGCAAGCCGTCAACACAAAGATTAGGATTGAGAAACGTGCTGCCAACCACATTTTTTTTGCCGGTAATAGCAAGCGGATACTCCTCGTAATTGCTATCCATTTGCAATCCTTTGAAAAAAAGAAGTTGCATACCATATTCGGCGCTCATATCCGGGAATCCTTCGAAATTTCCTGCCTGCCAGCTTACAGGAATAATCCAGGTTCTATTGGCTGGAGCACCAACAGTTTCATCCAGTATTCTGTGATCGATAACCGGTGCCATGTCGCACGAAATTTCCAGATATGGGGCTTCTCCATATTCGCGGGTTAAGAAAAAATTCTTGCTGTAAAATCCCCATGCCAGCCGATACAATTCTGTACTGTATTTCCATACAATAAGTTCGTTAGTCGATTCAACCAGGTACCTATCATTCACAGTGTTTCCGGTAGCAGGCAAACCACTAAAACCGCTTACACTTCCCTTATCTACATATTTGGGGTTTACTGCTTTAATTCGCTCGCTTATATACTTATCACTACCGGCTTTAAGCTCAATTTTAAAGCCCTTGTATTCCGGTGCAACAATTACTATAGGCGACTCCGTAATAATGCCAGGAAAAGGCACATTGGCGGTTGATTCTATCACTGTACGCAGCCTCACAAAGGTAATGGTGCGCATTTCGGTATCAATATCAATCCGCCTGCCGGTTATTTTACAAAGCGAATTTAGGAAGGTAGCAATTGGCGTTTCCGGAACATGATCAACCAGGTTAAAGGTAGGCTTAACGTTGATCATCCTGGCATCATCAATTAAATATGTGTTTTCAGCAAACGCATTATATAAAACAGCATTAAAATAAGGTGAATCTGTAACAAATGGAGAATCTATTAATTCATAATTCAAATCGGCTGCAATCTGATCCAGGAGATATTTTATATATACGAAAGGTGTAAAAACATTCATCGCAAATGTATGATTTCCGTTTTTTTCGCCCGAAAGCATATACGGGAAATGTCCATCTTTCCAGTAATTCTGTACAAAGAAACTTTCATTGTAAACCTGTTGAATATTTACATTATCAATCTTGAATTCATCCTTCGGAAAGTTATCAAAAAAGTTAGGGTTTTCAATAGGGAATACTGTATAGTCGAAAGTAGACTGATCACCCGAAGCAACATCTATAAAAAGAGAATCGTCTGTTCGCATTTCAATAAAAAAATCTTTTGCGATTGCAAAATAAATCACATCATTATTAGCTAAATCATTGCCTGAATAGGCAAATAATTTATATTCAATTACATCATCTGTTTGCAATGACCAATTATTTTCAATAATGTTTACTCCATTCAACAATTCAACATCTAATAAAATAACACTGTTTTTGAATATTTGTAAAAAAATCTGTCCATATGTTATCCCAACATCAAGAATAATCTTTGATTTATATGTCGTTGTTGAAGGAACTGTAAATGTTGTATTTGAAATGGTAAGACTGTTTGTAAAATCAACTATTATCTTATTGATTGCTAAAATTTGTTCTAGAGTCCAATTTCCAGTATTTCTGAAATCATTTATTTCAATGCTTTCAGTATTTGTTGCAATGGAATAAGGTCCAGTTGAGAAAGCCCTGTCTCCTCCCAAATCCAGATCCTTTAATGTTTTTTCTGATACTTCGGCGGCAAAGTCGCCATTACGGATTTTTAACAGCGTTTCATAAGCTTTTGAATCCGCTTCCTGTACTGAACTGGTGCCTGAATAGCGCAAACTACCTTGTTCCATCGCGAAAGGCAACTCTGCTGTTGCGCGTCCGTTTCGAGAGGGCCTGTGTGCCTGCTCGAATTCTTCGCGCAATTCGGGAGTAGCCGGTAGTTTAGGATTAAAAATAAAACTGCCCGGTGTTTTACCATCCGAGTTATCGAATAACGGCGACCGGAGCACCAGCGCTAAACTGGTGCCCGGATCGATGGGTATATTGGATGATCCTATTTTAAGTCGCATAATCGATAACCGGTTTTAATATTTAATGCAATGATAAAACAGGTTGCCCACCTTAAAAAGGACAGAAACCAATTTTACTTCCTGAAAAAATTATTACCCGCAATTTGTTTCGAAATGTTTCCAAGTCGAACTAAGCCGTTAAATCTTTTACAAGCTCATTAGCTTCCAGTTCTGTCTTGCCGTCTGCAATTAATGCGTTAACAATTGCAACCTTGTCAGGCACTCCCTCAACGGTTACCAAATCAGCAAAATAACTGACGTGTTCACGTCCTTCATTGTTTGTTGTTTCGCTTCCTTGTGCAAAACAAAATTCATATTTACCGTCTCCTAAAATCACAATTTGAGGTATCGGACTATCGCTGTATTTTTTCATAGTTTATTGGAATTGATATGTTTCATTTATGGATTGAATTGTAGTATCTCTGCTTTTTGTAAGCACTCTCACACGCTTTGCAGTTGTATTTATAAGATGGATTGCCTTTCATTGTTTTTGTTGTGTGAAAGTCTGTTATGGGTAATTCCTTATTACAAACCCTACATATTTTAAATCCTTCTTTGGGTGTATAAGGTTTTACTTTATTCTTTATCCAATTAGTTAAAGCGGTTTCATATTTTATAGAGGCAATTTCGGCATTATCATACAGCCCTAAAAAATACCTTTTCCCTTCTATCTGAATTTCAGCACCCCACTTATTATCCTGACCAAACAGCCTTACACCTCTGTAATTAGATTCTCTATTCTTGCCCCTTGTTGTATTCTCTCTTGTTGGTATCTGCCTTAGATTATAAGCCCTGTTATTTGTCTTAACTGAATTAATATGATCTATAACAAGTGTTTTATCCCGATCACCACAAAAGGCATCAAAAACAAGTTGATGTACTACTACTGTTTTTCGCACTCCAGGAATTGACAAGGTACATGATTTATACCCTGACATATTAATCCTTTGGCTTAGTTCTATACCCCTGCGTAGGCTCTTTATTGCCCCGTAATTGCTGACTTCATAAAAGCCCTCAAATCCCGCTATTGATTTCCATTCTATCTTTTCCATAATTGCGATTATTAATTTATGTAAAGATAATCATTTTAATCATAATAACGAATCTAATTTAGTTTAATTATTACCGCCACAGATCAGAGCAAGAAACATACAACCTTCAATTTTATTTTTTTTCGTTTTCCGTTTTCGTTCTACCGTGCAAAAAGGCGCGCCCCGATAGTCGTACCCGCAGCCGACGCACCGCCAATCGCATCCGCAAACAAAGGACCCGCAGCCGCCCCAGCAGTCGCATAACCGCCCGAGAGCAGAGCCCCCCAACCGCTTCCAAAAGCAGGGTTATAAGTGTAGTCGCAAAATTGAGTTGTGCTTGATCCTCCGATTGACTTAGCTATAATATCACCTTT
>Ga0302296_1002113_pt1 | contig 13672 bp, 11 predicted proteins | sample III_Fen_N3_1_FD_194546 | JGI IMG/M metagenome (GOLD analysis project Ga0302296, IMG submission 194546) | Peat permafrost microbial communities from Stordalen Mire near Abisko, Sweden - III_Fen_N3_1 | ecosystem: Environmental > Terrestrial > Soil > Wetlands > Permafrost | place: Sweden: Abisko... | reverse complement strand
TGTTATCCTGGAAAGATACTTCCGGAGCACAATCTTCCGTATTTAGTAGCATTTATGCAACGGACGATAATTTAGTAGATGTGCTTTTTCTAGGCAGCAGCCATTGCTACTGCACTATAAATAATGCCATTTTATGGGATGATTATGGTTTGTCCACTTTTGATATGGCAGTTTCAGGACAGGATATGGTCAGCACCTACTATTGTTTTAAGGAGGCATTAAAGACCCAGAAACCCAAAGTGGTCTGTGTGGAAATGACTTATGCAGGCTGGTACGGATATGATGTGGAAGGCAATCTGTTTCGCAATATATTAAACTATAGCTACTCCCGCAATTACTATGATGCGGTAACTTCTCTGATGGATGAAGACAGACAGATGGATGTACTTCTGAAAATACCTATTATCCATACCAGATATAAGGAATTAACAGAATATGACTTCACTGCACAGAAAGTGTTCAACCGGGGTTTTTCAGGCTCATATAGCATAGGGAGTTCTTACCGTTCTGATTATGATCCAAAAGACGACATTGTTGCACTTAAACAGGACACAGAAGAATGGATTTATAAAATTATTAATCTTGCACGTGAAAATAATATTGAAATATGCTTTTTCCTTTCACCTTTTCCACCAAATGAAATGGTTTCAGGAAATTACAGGGCGCTGGCACAACTGGCAGATCAGGAAAATATTCCTTTCATCAATTTTCTTGAAAAATACGATGAACTAGATATAGACTGCAACACAGATTATCGAGATGTCACACATATGAACAATTCAGGCGCTGAAAAAATTACGGATTACATGGGAAAATATTTGGTGAATAATTATAGTCTGATTGACCACAGAGGTAATGACACGTATGAACTGTGGGAGGAAAACTCTACAGACTGGAAACATCAGGAAACCCAGCAGAGCCTTATTACAGCACCGGATTTTGCCACTTATATCAATTATCTTAAAAATCTGGATAACTATACGGTTGTGTTGTCTTTGGATGGAACTTATAGTTCGGCTTCAGCCGCCATCCAGCAGGTAGTGGAAATTCTGGGAATTAACAAAGAAACCTTTGACCAGGGTGGAACTTTTGTATTGGAAAATAATTTGTTCAAATATTTTTCAGAGGGAAAAAGTGAATATCTTTATCATCAGGAAATAGGCAACTCTGACCTAAAAGTACAGGGGATGATAATGGATACGGATGAAAATGGAACTGAGACTCTGGGAAATGAAATTGTAATTGATAATACAGATTATAAAAAAGTATTGAATGGTATCAATATTGTGGTTTATGATAATTTTAGTGACAGCGTGGTTGATGCTGTTGGATATAATACGGACGACAGTCTTAACCCTGTCAGATAGTTAAAAGGAGAATTCTTGTATGAATTTTTTAAAAAATAAAAAAGTTTGGCTGGGAATAGGAATTCTCCATTTTATATTGTCTTTTTTCTATGAAGGAATATTGTTTACGGATACTGCAATGGATGGAGTTGTAATGATACACAACACCGCGGGTGAGATTTTATTCTGCCATATTCTGTCTAAGATACTTGGTGGAGTTATTATCATCTTTCTCTGGCAGTTAGTACCCCTTGTTCTTAATAACTGGAAAGAAAAAAAGGCCTACTTTATCCCATTTTTTATTATCACTGGCTTGTATATGACTGTAGCAGTAGTTACTTACCCAAGAGTGTGGGAATGGAATCTGGATAACTATGTGGATTATTCCATGGCTATACGATATATGCCGGATTACTGGCAGCATTATTTTACTAATATAGTTTATTCTGCAAGTCTTCAGGTATTTCCTCATCCACTCAGTCTGACTTTTGTAGAATGTATGGGATTTTCGGGAGCGCTGGGTTATCTTTATGGAAATATGAAAGAGTCCTTTCCAGAAAGTAAATGGAGATATCTGACCTGGAGTATGATTTTATTTCCAACAGCTGCGGTAGTTGCTATCTTCCCTTATCGTAATAGTTTTTACATGATTGTTTGTCTTTGGACCCTGACTTTTATCACTTTTGAATATATTAAAAAAGCTTCTCTTACCTTAAAAAAAACCATTATCTATCTTCTTCTTGCGGTAATCCTTTCAGGCTGGAGAAGTGAAGGTATTATTTTTATTATCTTTATACCTATTTTTATGGTACTTATCTATAAAAAAGAGCTGACGAAAAAAAGATGCCTTATCTTTCTGGTATCCATGCTTGCAATATATTATATTTTTTCCTTGCCCCAGAACATGGGAATGAAAAAATATTTCGGCAAAGATTATTTAATCATAAATCTCACAAACAGTACCCTCTGTTATATGTTAAACAATGAAAATATTAATTTAAGCTATGAGGGTGCAGATCAGGATCTTGAAAATATTAACAATATCATAAGCCTTGATTATATTAAGCAGATTCCTGACATTGCTTATCAGAAATACAATGAAGATCAGGGGAGATTTCTTAGTCAGACGCTGGCAACTCCTAAGGATCAGGCAGCGTTTGTCAGTAGTGCCTACCACATTATTTTTCATAATCCGGTTTTATTTATCAGAGAAAGATTCTACTGTTTTGCAAAAGCACTTGGTATTTCCTGGCCGGACACGGTATCTACACCAACTGACGAAGGCATTGAAAATCCAACTAGTTTAAATGAATTTACAAAATTATACACCTTTGGTAAAAATGAAATTCAGAAAACGGTATTCTGGACAGATGTAAACAGTGGTTTTCATGGGGCTGTTTATCAGGTTTATAACCTTTTTACCCAATACAGAGATGCGATACTTACTCCGGTTATGATAAGCTGCAGATTATTTGTGATCTGTTTTCTTCTATTTGAACTGATAGTATCACTGATAAAAAGACGCTGGTTCTGGTTTACCATCTGCATTAATCTTGGTTTTCAGATAGGCATTATTTTCCTTATGGAACCTGTGGCAAGGGAATTTTATTTTTATCCCATGTTCTATTGTGGTATAATGGTGTTCATGGTTTTTACGGCTTCTGTCCAGAAAACAAATAAAAACATACAGGTGGCAGATCAGAATGAAAAATAAAATATTATTGTTTATCCCTATGTATAATTGTGAAAAACAAATATCAAGAGTTCTTAGCCAGGTTGATGAAAAGGTTGCATCCTTAATCAGTCAGGTCATTGTAGTGAATAACAGGAGTACTGACGGAAGTGAAAAAGCGGTGGTGGATTTTTGCGAAACGGCAAAAGCCCAGGGGAAATTAATGGCACCGGTTACTTTGCTTCGCAACAAGGATAATTATTCCCTTGGCGGTTCTCACAAGGTAGCTTTCCAGTTTGCCATGGATTATGGATTTGATTATGTAATAGTTCTCCATGGAGATGATCAGGGAGATGTTCATGACTTGGTTCCTTATCTTGAAAACAATTCCATAGAGAAATATGATTCTTTTCTGGGATCTCGTTTTGAGAAGACATCAAAGCTTATAAACTATTCAGGATTTCGTATTTTTGGAAATCATGTATTCAATTTTTTCATATCATTTATGGTAGGTCGAAGGCTGACAGATCTTGGTTCAGGTTTAAATCTTTATAAAACCCAGTATCTGAAAAACAAATTTTTTATGAATTTTCCAAATAATCTGACTTATAATGTATATATGTTATTGTATGGAGTGTTTTCCAAATCAGAATTTACCTTTTTCCCACTTTCATGGAGGGAAGAAGATCAGATAAGCAATGCAAAGATGTTTAAGCAGTCCAAAGAAATATTACAACTCACCCTTCAATATATAATTAATAAAAAGAAATTATTTTCTGGAGAAGACAATAATTTTTCTGCTATTGATTATCAGTCGGAGACTGTATATGACAGCGCCAGGTAAAGGAGAAAAAATGAAAAAAAAAGTTCATTACATTATGCCTATGGGCGGTGGCGGAACACGCTTTGGAAATACGGGTTTTCATGTGCCAAAGCCTTTAATTGAAATTCATGGAAAACCATTTTTTTACTGGGCAACCCAGTCACTTATGAAATATGTAGAGGTTTGTGATCTGACTTTTGTGGTTCTTCAGGAGCACATTGATAATTTTGATATTGATAAGAAGATTCTGGAATTATATCCCCAGGCTCTGATAAAAGTTATTCCACAGGTGTTAAATGGGGCGGTTCTGACCTGTAAAGAAGGAGCCGAAACTATTCATGATGATCTTCCCATCGTTTTTAATGACTGCGACCACATGTTTATCAGTAAAGAGTTTAACGATTTCTGCAATAATGGAGATTTTTCTTATATTGATGGGGCAATTCTTACTTTTATGTCAAAAGATCCAAGGTATAGTTTTGCAAAGTTTGATGAGGAAGGCTATATTTCAAGGACTGTGGAAAAAGAGGCAGTCAGTGATGAGGCAATCTGCGGTGTTTATTATTTTAAGAATCGCCAGATTTTTCAACGTGCCACAGAAAAATATTTGAATCATTGTCAGTATAAAGAATTTTTTGTTAGTGGATTATATAACGAAATGGCAGCAGAAGGGCTAAAATCTGTGAGCTTTCCAGTAGATCTCCATATTTCGTTTGGGACACCGGAAGAATATGAAGAAGCTCTTAACCGGGAAGAATTCGAGGAATTTATCTAATGCAGGCAGTATACTTGATTTTTGCAATCCTGCTTTTATGTGTAGCCCATTTTTGCAAGATGCTTCGTTGGAAGATGTTTGTGGAAATATATGAAAAACCCCGTAAGGACAGTCTGCTGAGTGCTCTGTCCCTGGGTTATCTGATTAATTATATTGTCCCATTCAAACTTGGAGATATTGTAAGGGCATATGTGGCAGGAAGAAAAATGAAAAATGGCTTTGCTTTTTCGGCGGCTACCATAATCATAGACCGTTATCTGGATGTGGTTGTAGTAGGCGGTATTTTCGTGGTCTATGTTCTGACAGGAAATCAGCAGATGGTGGGAAGTGCTGTTTTTTATATTGGTATGTCGGCGGCTTTGATTGTTCTTGCACTGGCAGCCTTTATTTTTAGTGGATGGGTCAAAAAAGCCCTGCGGCTAATGGCGTCTATCTTTAATAATAAAATCGAATTTTTCCTTTTGAAATTTTCATGGTCTCTGATCTGGAATTTCAAGGACATATTTCTAAAAATTAAGAAAATGAAATTATTTGTATACACTGTAGTAATGTGGGGACTCTATTTAAGCTCCTATTATTTTTTCGCTACCTACCTTAGCAGCTACGGAAATAAATTTAATATGACAGATGTTTTTACTATGTTGTTTTCTCAGAGCAGTTTTAGCGCGGGCACCGCAGGAGCTGTTTTTAAGGTGAATAATATGGTGGTGGAAATGCCGGTTATTATGTTCTTCTACTACATGGTTATCCCGTTGGTAATTATACTGGCAGTTGCTTTTATCATAAAATATTTTGCCGTAAACGAAAAAACAGCAGATAGTAGTGGAGAGAAATCATATATTAATTTGTTACCTCACGTGGAAAATAAAGATCGTTTAATGTTTCTGGAAAGCTACTTTTCCAACGATAAACGGGATTATATAAAAAATTATCTGATTGTAAACCAGAATGTTTCGATTATAAGGGATTATTCGGCAGGTTCTAATGCTACTACCATGCTTTGCATGGACGGAGAGAAGACATTTTTCAGAAAATATGCATTTGAAAAAGATAGCGATAAGTTGTATGAACAGATTCTGTGGCTGAAGGAACAGGAAGGCAGACTTCCGCTTCCTGAAATTATCAGAGATAACCATGGGATTGATTTCTGTTTTTATGATATGGAATATCATGTAAATGCCATTGGAATGTTTCAGTACATCCATTCCAAACCTCAGGAAAACAGTCTGATCTTGCTGAAACGGGTTTTAGAATGTCTGGAAATTAATCTTTATAAACCAACACTAATACCAGATTCCGGGACTCTGAATTCTTATCTGGATGAAAAAGTATATAAGAACCTGGACTTAATCAAAAAATCCAAGAAATTAAAAGGACTATTGGAATATAGCGAACTGATTGTAAATGGAACCACCGTTCCCAATATTACCTATTTTGCAAAGTATCTGGAAAAAGAAAGATTGAAAAAAATATTTGCCGTGGACCGCCATTCAGTCATTCATGGAGATCTGACCATTGAAAACATCATCTGCGTGTGTCAGGATGATGTTAATGACAGCTTTTATATTATAGATCCAAATACGGGAAATTTATGGAATTCCCCTAATCTGGATTATGGAAAATTACTTCAGTCCCTTCATGGTGGTTATGAATTTTTGATGGCTACTCCAACGGTAGAAGTGGAGAACAATAAAATAACCTATATTGCCTCCAAATCCTCAGCTTATAGCTATCTGTTTGAAGAGTATCACAGATATCTTGTGGAGCGATTTACTCAGGACCAGGTAAAAAGCGTATATTATCATGAAATTATCCACTGGCTCAGACTGATGCCCTATAAACTGGATAAGGACAGCAACCATGCCATCCTCTTTTATGTAGGTATGCTGATGGTAATGAAGGACGTAGAAGAATTGTTTGAACGTAATAATTAATTGACGCAAAACTTGAGATATATAGAAACGAGGAAAACATGAAGACAAAATTAGCACTTTTTGACCTGGACGGTACTTTGTTTGATACAGGAGAAGTTAATTTTATGGCCTACAAGACGGCCCTTGAAGAATGTGGATTTTCTCTGGATCATGATTATTATGTGGATAAATGCAATGGAATGCAGTATAAGGTCTTTCTTCCGGGTATTGTTGGACATAATGTTGAAATCATGGAACGGGTTCATATAAGAAAAAAAGCTTTATATGAATCATTTTTAAACAGGGCAAAAATAAATGAACATTTATTTTCCATCGCCAGAGCTTTGAAAGAAGATTATTATATTGCAATAGTAACTACAGCTTCTAAAAAAAATACAATGGAAATTCTAAATTATTTTCACAAAACGGATCTCTTTGATCTGATTCTTACGCAGGAAGATATTCAGCAACCCAAACCAGATCCGGAAGGATTTTTAAAAGTTATGGAATATTTTAAGATAAACGGCGAAAATACAGTGATTTTTGAAGATTCCCAGGTTGGTATTATGGCAGCAAAAGAATGTAATGCAACGGTAATGGTAGTTAATCAGTTCAAATAACCTGTTATAGATGAAAAAGAAAGGGAAATGCCAGTGAATATAGCAGTAATCTTACGTATTATCTTAAGCACGGGATTTTTCCTTGCAGTCCTCCCATTTTTCTGCGGACTTATTATAGCAGGATATACAAAAAAAGAAGAACAGACAGTTTCGAATATTTATATTATGGGGTTTATAACCTACCTTGGTATTTTTGAAATTGTATATACACCTTATGTGCTACTTCAGATAAGCTTTAACTTAATGTGCAATACACTTAACATTGTATATGGAATTATATTTCTGCTGAGTTTGATTTTCAGGAGAAAATTGATAATGCAGGTTTTTAGTAATTTTTCTGGAAATATAAGAGGGGCATTAAAAAACAATGATTATATAAGAAAGTTTTTATGGCTGGTTCCATTAGCTTTAATTGGGCTTCAACTTTATATGAGCTTTTTTTACCAATATCTGGATGGAGATGATGCTTATTATGCAAGCCAGTCGCTTTCGGCACTTGAAACAACCAGAATGTATCTGTATCTTCCTTATACAGGAGCAACCACCCAGCTTGATATCCGGCATATACTCAGTGGCATTACTATCTTTGACTCATACCTTAGTAAAATGGTGGGAGTTCATACCTCCATTATGGCTCACAGTATTCTGCCTTTATTTCTCATAGTGCTTGCTTATCAGGTTTATTACAACATAGGAAAAAAATTGTTTGCTGGAGAACCGGTAAAGGGAATTATATTTTTAACTGTGGCAATTGTTATGCAACTTTTTGGAAATACTACTATTTATAGCAATGCAACTTTCTTTTTAACAAGAACATGGCAGGGAAAAGCCGTAATGGCGGGTTTTATTATACCGGTTACATTTTTAATCCTGTTACAGATGGCTGAACGTATGAAAGAAACAAATGATATTAAAAAGGTTAAAACCTTGGATTTGTGGATTTACCTGGTGCTGGTAATGATTGCGGGAGAATGCTGTACCACCATGAGCGCATACCTTTTGCCTTTAATGACAGGAACTGGTATTTTGCTGATAGCAGTTTTGAATAAAAAACCAAAACTATTACTACCTATGATACTTTCGTTTTTACCCAGTGTTATCTATGGAATTCTATACGTGATGTTTTAGGATGTATAACAAATATTGTGGCTGCGGCTCAAAGTTTGCAAGCGATGAAGAGAAGTATGGTGTTTAATATGGCAGATACGATAAACTTAGTAATCAAATTATTCAAATATTTTAATGGTAGCAGTTTTTATATGATTTTTTTCTTTTCTTCCCTGTTGTACCTTTTTTTGACAGAAGAAAAGAAACCGGTTAAAATTATGCTTTTATACTTTAGCATTCTGATTACCGGTCTTTTTCTGTTTCCTTTTTTTGCATATCTGATTATTAAAATTCTGGACCAGGAAATCTATTATAGAACCATGTGGCTGCTTCCCATAACGGTGGTTGTTCCCTATGCGGTTACCAAACTGATTTTTGGGCAGAAGGATTTAAAAAGAAAAATAGCAGTATTTATTATGTGTGTTGTCTGCCTTGGGTATGGAGGTTCTTTTGTATATACTCACTCGAATTTTACAAAAGCAGAAAATGCCTACCATCTGCCTCAGGATGTAATTGATATCTGTGATTATATCAAAAAGCCGGACTGGGTAGTAAAAGCAGCATTTCCAGAAGAAATGGTGACATTTGTACGTCAGTATACCTCCACTATAGAACTTGCATATGGTAGAGAAATGTTACTTACAGAATCTAACTATAACCTTATTTACTATGCCATGCTGAAGGACGAGATAGATGTTTCTGAACTCGTACCGTTGCTGAGGGCAGAAAACTGCACTTATTTGATTTTGTCAGAAGATAAAATACTTAGCGAAAATATGGAAAATTATAATTTTACGCTACTTAACACCATCGATGGGTATTGGATTTATATGGACAATGAAGACCGATAACAGTAACAAAATTATAAAAAACCTACAAAATGTAATACTTAAAACGCACTTATTTTATATAAAATGTACAAAAAATCAAATAAAACCCTTTGAAAAGGGTTGAAAAAAACAACTTATATGGTATTATTAAATTACGAAAACTTTTTCATCGTTTATAAGAAAAGAGGATGCTATGAATACCGTAAAAATGACAGATTGTGAATTATTAGTTATGAAGTGTGTCTGGGTTAGTGATCATGAGATGGCACTTCCGGAAATCGTTGATATGGTAAATACCAAATTCAGCAAAGAATGGAAATCCCAAACAGTTTCCACTTTTTTAGCCAGACTGGTTAAGAAAGAATTCCTGACTCTTTATCGGAGTGGAAGACAATTTTATTATGTGCCACTTATTCAGGAAAAAGATTATAAAGAAAATGTAATCGAGGAATGTGTAGAATTCTGGTGTGATAATGATGCGTCCAATCTGCTTGTAGCTTTAGGCAACAAAAGAAAACTGACAAAAGTGGAAATAGCTGGAATAAAGGAATTGCTTACTGCATATGAGAAATAATTTTTCTTGAGGCAGCATTACTGCCAGTAAAACCATTAAAGTGATTGTCTGTAATAACAGCCAACTCATAATAAAAAGCGGTAATTCCGGGAATCTGACTTTATAAGTCTGGCAACCGGAATTACCGCTTTTTTGCTTTCATAAATATAGGGATTATGCTATAATGTGTCAAAATAGAAACCTTAAAAGACAATGGCGTTTACTTATTTTACATAATGGAAAAGGTAAGGAGATATAGACAAATGGAGCAGTTAGCTATTTTTGGAGGGAAACCTGTACGAGAAAATCAGATTTCCTATGGAAGACAATGTATTGAAGAAGATGATATAGAGGCAGTTGTTCAGGTGCTTCGTGGTTCAACCCTGACCTGCGGACCCAAAATTGCAGAATTAGAGGCGGCACTTTGCAAGGTTACCGGAGCAAAATATGCGGTGGCAGTAAGTAATGGAACGGCAGCTCTTCATATGGCTGCACTTGCAGCAGGAATAAAGCCTGGAGATGAAGTGATAACAACACCTATAACTTTTGCAGCGTCCGCCAACTGCGCATTATATTGCCAAGCAGTTCCGGTATTTGCAGATATCAATCCCAGAACTTATAACATAGATCCAGATTCAATAAAGGCTCATATAACGGACAAAACCAAAGCTATTGTAGCAGTAGATTTTACAGGTCAGGCTGTAGAACTTGACGAAATATGCAAGATTGCGAAAGAAAATAATCTGATATTAATAGAAGATGCAGCTCATTCCATAGGAACAAAGTATAAAGGAAAAGGAATAGGAAGCATAGCCGATATGACTACCTTCAGTTTTCACCCCGTAAAAACCGTAACAAGCGGAGAGGGTGGGGCAGTTACTACTAATGACGAAAAACTGTATCATAAACTTCTGCTTCTTCGTGCTCATGGTATTACCAGAGATATAAACGTAATGGTCCATAAAACAGATGATCCATGGTATAACGAACAGGTTGACCTGGGATTTAACTATCGCATGACGGATTTTCAGGCAGCACTTCTCATCAGCCAGCTGAAAAAACTACCACGTTTTTCAGACCGAAGAAAAGAAATAATGAAAATATATGATGAGGCATTTTCTAAAATAGAGCAACTTTTTGTTCAGGAGGAAATAAAAGAATCCGATACAACAAGGCATTTATATATACTGCACCTGATACCTGAAAAATTAAACTGTACCAGAAGAGAATTTTTTGATGCCCTGAAAGGAGAGAACATCTGTCCTCAGGTTCATTATCTTCCTGTTTACTGGCATTCTTATTATGAAGGGCTTGGATATCCAAAAGGTCTTTGCCCAAATGCTGAAAAATATTATCAGGAAGTCATGAGTATACCTTTTTATCCGGCACTTACCAACGAAGATGTAAATGATACAATTACAGCCGTAAAAAAAGTCATTGCCTATTACAAAAAATAAACATAAGGTTCTAGTGCAATACGCGGGAGGAAAAGGCGTGATTTGTGACAATTGTAAATATCAGATTCCGGACGATGCAAAAGTTTGTCCAATCTGTAATGAAAGAGTAATTAATAAATATATGAATTTGAATAAAGAGGAACCACATAAGGCTGTTAAGAAAAGTGCCGGAAAGTTTGTTTTTCCTGGGCTTTTGATAGTTGCATTACTGGCTGTTTTCTTTGTTTTTGCATTTCCCAAAATCCGTGACAGAGTTTTTAAAGACAGTGGAGTAGAAGGTATCGGTAATCAGACAAGTTCCTCACTAACCACGGTGAAAGGAACTGAAACGACGGAAGAAAATACAGCTGGAACGGCAACAAAGGACAAAGATTCTGAGGTTGCAACTACAGAGGCTACGGTTGGAACTGATGCTACAGCGGGTACAGCTACTACAACCGAGCCTGCTTCTACGGTAGCAACGGATACTACCACAGTAGCAACGACAGTTATTCCGGACAGTTATGAACCGGCAACAGTGGTGGTTGGAGAAAAAATGCCACCTTTTCATTTTACAGACCTTTATGGAACTACGGTAACATTGGACCAGGTGCTGGCGGAAGGAAAGACAGTTTATATTAATACTTTTACCTCCTGGTGTACCTATTGTAAAGAAGAAGAACCTTCTATGGTTACGCTTGCCAACGCTTATAAAGATGTTGTCCAGTTTGTTTTCATTGATTTTGGAGAAGGATATGATACCACATATAATTATCATATAGAAAACCAGCTTTATGCCGGTCTGGTAGGCTATGTGGATGATTGGGCGCTGGGCGGAGTAACCATTGAAGCGGTTCCCCAGAGTTATGTCCTGGCTAAGGATGGAACGGTAGTAGAAAGTATCTCTGGTGCTCAGAGTTATTCCCAGATTGAAGCAAATATTGTTGAAGGAATTACATACCAGGCGGTTGTTAACTAGGGGGAAAAAGGTGATTAACCAAAGAAAATATTATCTTGACTTGCTTCGGATCCTTGCTTGCGCAGGCATTGTTATCCAGCATATTGCTGCCATGAACTGGTATAGCATGGCAGATGCCGGCAACTGGTTTTTTTGCAATTTTTATGATGCTATGACCCGTTTTGGGGTTCCGGTTTTTTTTATGATCAGCGGGGTCCTATATCTGGATTTAAAAAAAGAAATAATTATAAAAAGACTTTATCTGGATCATATTTTAAAATTTCTTATTATATATGGTATCTGGAGCCTGATATATGGAGTATGGCAGGCTTATGCAAATCATACACTGGACATAAAATCTATTATTCTGTGGACAGTAGTCAGTGGCTACCATATGTGGTTTTTACTTACTCTGATTGGAATCTATATGCTGGTGCCACTGCTTCGGTGGATGATTGAGGCGGGTGGCAAAAGTGCCTGTGAATATCTGATTCTGTTATTCTTTGCTTTTCAGATTATAAGAGAAACGATTTATGCTTTGAACCTGTCTACCACACTTAATACTGTTGTGGGAAAGATACCGGTTGAACTGGCTTGCAGTTATGTGGGATATTTTGTACTGGGATACTATCTCAATGAATATGAGCTGACTGCAAAAAAAGAAAAATGGATTTATATTCTGGGAGTCATGGGTCTTATTAGTGCAGTTGGTATCAGTACTTTGCAGTCTTTTCTTAGTGGAGTGCCAACATCAGGGATGTTTGACAGTTATGCCCTGCCTACTTTTTTTGCCAGTGTTTTTGTATTTACTATTTTTGTTAAAAAAGTACAGAAAAAAGAATGGAGTTATGGAGCAAGGCGTTTTATTATTGCATTTTCCAACTCGACTTTTGGAATATATCTTTCCCATGTTCTTTTTACCAGAGTACTGATATATTTTAATATTATTGATCTGATTCCATATAAAATTATTCAGATTCCGTTTATTACGCTGATTATTCTGGCGGTGTGCGGAACAGTCTCCCATTTTGTAAGAAAGATTCCGCTAATCGGAAAATATCTGTGCTGACAAAGGAAATGAAAAATGCTGTTTAATTCCTATTTTTTTCTATTGTTTTTTTTACCGATAGCTGTTGCAGGCTATTATATTCTAAAATATTTCAAACAAGATACTGCTTCCAAAGTATTTCTGATAGCGGTGTCCCTGTGGTTCTGCGGTTATTATAATATGACTTATGTCTATGTAATCTGCGGAAGCATGGCTTTTAATTATATCTTTCATCGGATTTTGTTAAAAACAGAGAGGGTTGTATGGAGGAAAGTCCTGCTTTTTATCTCTGTTACAACAGATGTAGGGCTCCTTTTTTATTTTAAATACTATGATTTCTTTGTAGAAAATATTAACAAGGTTTTCCAGAGCAATTTTGATATTAAAGTCATTATTCTGCCACTGGGAATCAGTTTTTTTACTTTCCAGCAGATCTCTTTTCTGGTAGATACCTATAGGAAGGAACTCGAGCAGGAAAGTATACTGGATTACTGTTTATTTGTTACTTTTTTCCCGAAACTGGTGGAAGGTCCTATTGCAGCACATAAAGACTTGATTCCCCAGTTTCAGAATATGAAAAACAACAGTTTT
>Ga0302296_1002110_pt1 | contig 13679 bp, 14 predicted proteins | sample III_Fen_N3_1_FD_194546 | JGI IMG/M metagenome (GOLD analysis project Ga0302296, IMG submission 194546) | Peat permafrost microbial communities from Stordalen Mire near Abisko, Sweden - III_Fen_N3_1 | ecosystem: Environmental > Terrestrial > Soil > Wetlands > Permafrost | place: Sweden: Abisko... | reverse complement strand
CATTGAGATTGCTTTCGCGATTAGTCATTGAGAAGCAGCACCCCGAATGGTTGGCTGAGTTTAAAGCAGCCGAAGAAATAGAAAAAACGAAGGTTATCAATAATGATCTGATTCCTCATAAACCCGGACTCACAATGGCAGAGGTAATTCGTATGATTTCGGATCTCACAGATAATAAAGCTGTTGTAGTCACAGATGTTGGTCAGAACCAAATGGCTGCTGCCCGTTATTCAAAATTTGTCGGTTCGCGAAGCTGGGTCACATCGGGTGGATTAGGAACCATGGGATTTGGTTTACCGGCAGCTATAGGGGCAAAGTTTGGAGCTCCCGACAAACAGATAGTCGTCTTTACCGGTGATGGTGGAATGCAAATGACAATCCAGGAATTGGGAACCATTGCCCAGGAAAAACTGGCTGTTAAAATTGTAATTCTGAATAACCATTTTCTGGGAATGGTCAGACAGTGGCAGGAGCTTTTCTTCGAAAAACGGTACTCATTCACTGAAATTATGAGTCCTGATTTTGTGAAAGTCGCTGATTCCTATGGAATTCCAGGTTGTGCCGTGCATAATCGCAGTGAGTTGCAAAGCGCAATGAAAAAAATGATTGATCACGATGGACCTTACTTGCTTGAGGTGATGATCGAGAAGGAAGATAATATCTTTCCGATGGTGCCTGCCGGTAAATCGGTATCGCAAATTATTCTTAGTGCTGACGAACTGAATTAAATTCAAAACAAATGAAACGAGCATGTTCGGTAATCTCAAACACAGATGAAAATTTCACATGCGAGTTCCATGTGGCCTTTAAAAATTAATCTTTATACACATGAAACAGGAATACATCATTACAGCCTACAGCGAAAACCATATCGGTTTGCTGAACCGGATTACGATTATTTTCACCCGGCGCAAAGTAAATATTGAAAGCCTCACAGTCTCAGAATCTGCATTACAAGGGATTAGCAAATTTACCATCGTCGTAAACGAGGAAAAAGAAAAAGTGGTGAATATTGTAAAGCAAATCGACAAACAGGTCGAGGTGCTAAAAGCTTTCTATTATACGAATGATGAAATGATTTTTCAGGAAATCGCTCTCTACAAGGTCCCTACAACCGCACTGATGGAGAGTGATCAGATCGAAAAACTGATCAGAAAACATAACGCACGTATTTTGGAAATCACACACGAATATACAGTCATCGAAAAGACAGGGCATAAAGAAGAAACTCAGGAACTTTTCGAAGGATTGAATTCTTTTGGTGTTTTGCAGTTTATTCGCTCGGGAAGAGTTGCAATTACTCGTTCGCCAATCGAAAGATTATCAGAATTTTTGAAAGAGAGAGATTCTCTTTTCGAAAAAATGGAAGCAAAGAAAATGTTATAATCGGATAAAACACTTAAACAAAAACAATAATTATGGATAATCGCGTATATATTTTCGACACAACGCTGAGGGATGGCGAGCAGGTTCCTGGTTGCCAGCTGAATACAATCGAGAAGATTGAAGTTGCCAAAGTTCTTGAGCAACTAGGTGTTGATGTGATCGAAGCAGGTTTCCCGATCTCAAGTCCAGGGGACTTCAAATCGGTCGTAGAAATCTCAAAGGCAGTAACCTGGCCGACCATCTGCGCGCTTACCAGGGCCGTCGAGAAAGATATTGATGTGGCTGCCGAATCATTGAAATATGCCAAACACGGTCGTATTCATACGGGAATTGGAACTTCGCCCTATCATATCCAGTATAAATTAAATTCGAATCCGGAAGAAATTCTTGCAAGAGCCGTGGCAGCCGTTAAGTACGCCAAAAAATATGTCGAGGATGTTGAATTTTACGCCGAAGATGCCGGTCGTTCGGATAATGTTTACCTCGCAAGGGTCATCGAGGCAGTTATCAAAGCGGGTGCAACGGTTGTAAATATTCCTGATACAACAGGTTATTGTCTGCCGCATGAATTTGGAGAAAAGATCAAATTTTTAATGGAAAATGTTTCAAATATTGACAAGGCAATTATTTCAACCCATTGCCACAACGATTTGGGAATGGCGACTGCCAATTCAATCGCCGGGGTGCTGAATGGGGCACGTCAGGTTGAGGTAACGATCAACGGAATTGGCGAGCGGGCAGGAAACACGGCGCTTGAAGAGGTTGTGATGATCCTTCGTTCACACAAAGAGCTTAATCTTTATACCAATATTAATTCGAAAAATATCTACAAGACGAGTCGCCTCATTTCAAGTTTGATGAATATGCCTGTCCAACCCAACAAGGCGATTGTTGGCAGGAACGCTTTCTCACATTCGAGTGGCATTCATCAGGATGGTGTATTGAAAAATCGCGAAAACTACGAAATCATCGATCCGGTCGAAGTTGGAATTAGCGAATCTTCGATTGTTTTAACCGCTCGTAGCGGTCGTGCAGCGCTTAAGCATCGCCTTGAACTATTGGGCATTAAGCTGGAAAAGGAAAAACTTGACGAGGTTTATGAAGAATTCTTACTGTTGGCTGATAAGAAAAAAGACATCAAAGAAGATGATCTACTGGTGCTTGTCGGAGAGCGCGCAGGAGGCGAACGCCGTATCAAACTCGATTTCTTACAGGTGGTTACGGGGAAAAATATGGTACCAATGGCAACAATCAGATTAGATATTGCCGGCGAGAAATTTGCAGCTACCGAATCGGGGAATGGCCCTGTTGATGCAGCAATAAAAGCTGTGAAAAGTATCATTCACCGGAAAGTCACCCTTCAGGAATTCCTGATTCAAGCTATTAATAAAGGCAGTGATGATATTGGGAAAGTTCATATGCAGGTTGAGTACAACGATAACATTTACAATGGTTTTGGTGCAAACACCGACATCATTACTGCTTCGGTTGAAGCATTTATAGATGCAATTAATAAGATCGGCAACGCGGAAAAAGCCGCTGAGAAATGAACAATAGCCAATTTTGAATTGTAATAATTGAGTAATTTAAAAAACTATGATTTTGGAACCAAAAACACTTTTTGATAAAATATGGGACGCCCATGTGGTAAAGCAGGTAAAAGATGGACCTGATGTGTTATATATTGACAGGCATTTTATACATGAAGTCACAAGTCCTGTTGCTTTTTTAGGCTTGAAAAACAGGGGAATGAAAGTATTCCGTCCCCAAAATACAATTGCAACACCCGACCATAATGTACCTACCATCAATCAGCATCTTCCTATTAAAGAGGAACTTTCGCGAATTCAGGTGGAGTCACTCAAAGAGAATTGCGCTAAAAATGGCATCGAATTATATGGTCTCGACCATCAATACCATGGAATTGTCCACATCATCGGTCCTGAGTTGGGGATCACCCAGCCGGGAATGACCATTGTTTGCGGCGATAGTCACACTTCCACACATGGTGCTTTTGGAAGCATCGCTTTCGGGATCGGCACTAGTGAAGTGGAGATGGTTTTTGCGAGCCAGTGTATTCTTCAGCCAAAACCCAAGAAAATGCGGATCAGTGTTGAGGGGAAATTGCAAGAGAATGTCACTGCAAAAGATATTGCACTTTATGTGATTTCAAAAATATCAACTTCAGGCGGGACTGGTCATTTTATCGAATTTGCCGGGTCTGCAATCCGCAGTCTTACGATGGAAGGTCGTATGACACTGTGTAATATGAGTATCGAATGTGGTGCCCGTGGTGGAATGATTGCCCCGGATCAAACAACATTCGAATACATCAAAGGACGCCAATTCGCGCCTAAAGGTGATGATTGGGAAGTGAAACTGACGCAATGGAAATTATTAAAATCGGATGACAATGCCGTTTTTGATGCTGAATATCTATTTGAAGCCTCAGACATTGAGCCAATGATCACCTATGGCACCAATCCAGGAATGGGAATTGGCATCAGCGGAAATATCCCAACCGGTGAAAACCTGACGGGTTCTGACCGGGCCACTTTTGATAAATCGTTGGAATATATGGGCTTCAAACCTGGTGAAAAAATCAAGGGGAAAAAAGTCGATTACGTCTTTATCGGTAGTTGTACGAATGGCCGTATCGAAGATTTCAGGCTCTTTGCCAACTTCGTGAAAGGTAAAAAGAAAGCACCTTCTGTTATCGCCTGGATTGTACCAGGTTCCAAAAAAGTGGAGCAGCAAATCAGGGAAGAAGGGCTGGTTGAAATTTTTGAAGCCGCCGGTTTTGCCTTGCGTCAACCTGGCTGTTCGGCATGTTTGGCAATGAATGACGATAAAATCCCGGAAGGAAAATATTCGGTTTCAACTTCAAACCGCAATTTTGAAGGTCGTCAGGGACCAGGCGCCCGCACAATGCTGGCCAGTCCGTTAATGGCTGCTGCAGCTGCAATTACAGGAGTAGTTTCAGATCCGAGAGAAGTATAATCAATTATAAATTTTCAAAAATAGGATGTCGTAATTCATAATTCCACATTCGTAATTTTAAAAGAAACACAAAATATGTCAATAGAAAAATTCCAGAAACTGGTCAGCACAGTAGTTCCGCTTCCGATTGAGAATGTGGATACCGACCAGATCATCCCTGCGCGATTTTTAAAAGCCGTCGAACGAAAAGGGTTTGGAGAGAATCTTTTCAGGGACTGGCGCTACAAAAAAGATGGAACACCTAATCCAGATTTTGTATTAAATAATCCCCGGTTTTCGGGAAAAATTTTGGTTGCCGGAAAAAATTTCGGTAGCGGATCGAGCCGCGAACATGCAGCCTGGGCGATTTATGATGCCGGATTCAGGGCGGTCGTTTCAAGCTTTTTTGCCGATATTTTCAAAAGCAATGTATTGAATAATGGACTTTTACCGGTTCAGGTTCCTGAAGCTTTTCTTGATGAAATTTTCAAAATTGTTGAAACTGATCCAAGTGCCAAGGTCGAAGTTGATCTTGAGAATCAAACGATCACAATTCTGGAGGCAGGAATCAGTGTGAATTTCGATATTAATCCCTATAAAAAGGAGTGTTTGCTGAATGGCTACGACGACATCGACTTCCTGTTAAGTCTGAAAAAGGAGATCATCGCATTTGAACAGGCTTAATCACAATGATTTAGTCGCAAATACAAAAAAAGAGCATATGGTTTATATCATGGATACGACCCTGAGAGATGGTGAACAAACCTCAGGAGTCTCATTCTCAGAGTTGGAGAAGCTAAACATTGCCAAAATCTTATTGGAGGAACTTCGAATAGATTATATTGAAGTTGCCTCAGCGCGCGTTTCCGATGGAGAGTTACGCGGCGCCAAAAAGGTGCTGGATTGGGCAAAACAGGCGGGGTATCTTGATCAGATTGAAATTCTGGGTTTTGTAGATGGAAAGACCTCGCTCGAATGGATCTCTCGTGCAGGTGGGAAAGTGATGAATTTGTTAGCCAAGGGATCACTCCGGCATGTGACACAGCAATTAAAGAAATCGCCTGAAGAACATCTGGCCAGTATTAAAAGCTCGCTTCACCTGGCTGAAGAGATGGGAATCAGGGTAAATATCTACCTCGAAGATTGGTCGAACGGTATGCGTCATTCGCCCGAATATGTCGATTTTATGCTTGAAGGTCTCAAATCAGAAAAAATAGGTCGAGTGATGCTGCCCGATACACTTGGAATATTAAATCCAACTGAAACGTTCGAATTTTGCGCTTCAATGATCAGCAAATTTCCCGAACTTAAGTTTGATTTTCATGCTCACAACGACTACGACCTCGCTATTGCCAATGTCGATGCCGCTATCCGGGCAGGAATTACCACTGTTCATACAACCGTTAACGGATTGGGTGAACGGGCCGGTAATGCCCCCCTTTCAAGTGTAATCGCTTTGCTAAATGATCAGCTTAAACTTCCGAACTCGGTGAATGAACGCAAATTAGGTCTGGCCAGCCGGATCGTTGAAAACTTTTCAGGAATTCGGATTTCCGGTAACAAACCGATCATCGGGGAGAACGTATTTACGCAATGTAGCGGAATTCATGCTGACGGTGATAATAAAGACCAGCTCTACTACAACGATTTACTACCCGAACGCTTTGGCCGTATCCGAAAATATGCATTGGGTAAAACTTCAGGTAAGGCTAACATCGCCAAAAACCTCGAAGATATGGGCATTCGCCTCGATCCCGAAGATTTGAAAAGGGTAACTGATAAAGTGATCGAATTAGCCGATAAAAAAGAATCGGTTACCTCAGACGATCTCCCTTATATTCTTTCGGATGTTCTGAAAAACGAAACTGTTGTCGAAAAAATCAGGTTAAGTAATTATGCAATCTCTCATGCTTTAGGTCTTCGACCAATGGCAACGGTATCGATTGAGGTTGACGGTGAACTTTTCGAGGAAGCCTCTTCGGGCGATGGTCAGTACGATGCGTTTATGAATGCCTTGCGGCGGATTTATCAAAAACAGAACAAACAATTCCCTGCACTGGTTGACTATGTTGTGACCATTCCCCCCGGCGGGAAAACCGATGCCTTGGTTGAAACATTGATTACCTGGAAGATGGGGCGCGAATTCAAAACTCGTGGCCTTGACCCCGACCAGACTGCTGCCGCCATTAAAGCGACGATGAAAATGCTCAACATTGTTGAAAACGATAATCAGATGTTCTAGTGGCTGGCGATTAGCAGCTGGCAATTGGCTGTTCGTGCTAATAAAATTAGTAAATGCTAATAAAGATGTAAGATGTCTTACAAAAATCTGGAGATATGGCAGTTGGCGAGAGAGGAGGCGATTGAGATACATAAAATGAGTCTCGAGCAACTCCCCAAATTTGAACAGTTTGAAACTGGACAACAAATTCGACGTTCATCCAAAAGCACACGTTCAACAATTGTTGAAGGTTATGGAAGAAGAACCTATCAGTCTGAATATTTTAAGTTTCTGACTTACGCCATTGCTTCCAATGATGAAACTATCGATCACCTTAATCACTTTTTGAAACTGGTTCACTTCAGAATACAGAAACTTACGAGCAAATCCATTCGAAATGTGAACTACTTGGGAAAAAACTTAATAACTTTATCAAGCACTTTGATCGATAACCCAAATATTATCAGCTAGCTCATTATTAGCATATTTAGCAAGCTGCCAGTTGCAAGCTGCCAGTCGCCTTTCTTGATAGCATCCGATTAAATGATCAATAAACAGTTACAAATTATAAATCACATCAAAGAATGAATCTTAACATTGCAGTATTGCCCGGTGACGGAATCGGGCCTGAAATTGTAGAACAGGCGCTCCGCGTCACCAAGGTAGTTTGTCAGAAGTTTGGTCACGAGCTGACTACCAGAACTGCTTTGGTTGGGGCAATCGCCATCGATCAAACCGGAAATCCCTATCCCGACGAAACACACAACCTTTGCATGAACTCAGATGCCGTCCTTTTTGGCGCAATCGGGCATCCCCGTTTCGATAACGACCCATCGGCCAAAGTCCGCCCTGAACAAGGTTTATTGGCCATGCGTAAAAAGCTCGGATTGTATGCCAATATTCGTCCCGTAATTATCTTTCAATCACTTCTCGAAAAATCACCATTAAAATTAGATCGTATCGAAGGTGTTGATTTTGTGGCCATCCGTGAATTGACCGGTGGCATCTATTTCGGACAGCCGCAGGGACGTTCTGAAGATGGGAATACGGCCTATGACTCATCAGTTTATACACGCATGGAAGTCGAACGCATTCTTGAACTCGCTTTCCAGTTTGCGATGAAACGTCGCAAAAAGCTGACCGTCGTTGACAAAGCCAATGTGCTGGCCACATCAAGGTTATGGCGACAGATTGCCAAAGAGATGGAACCTCAGTTCCCTGAAGTTGAAGTTGATTATATGTTTGTCGACAATGCTGCCATGCAAATTATTCAATGGCCCAAACGGTTTGATGTGATGGTCACCGAAAATATGTTCGGCGATATCCTGACCGACGAGGCAAGTGTGATCTCAGGTTCAATGGGACTTTTACCTTCTGCATCAATTGGTATTCATACCTCTGTATTTGAACCAATTCACGGATCATATCCGCAAGCCGCCGGTAAAAATATTGCCAATCCGTGTGCTACGATTCTTTCGGCTGCAATGATGTTCGAATATGCTTTTTCGTTGATGGAGGAGGGCGCACTCATTCGCAAGGCTGTCGAAGCTTCAATTGTAGCGGGAGCTGTAACCGAAGATCTCACCGATGATAAATCAATGGCACTGAGTACTTCGGAAGTTGGCGATTGGATTGTTGAATACCTTAGCAAGTAAGACCTTAAGCCAGATCATTCTCTCATTCAATTGGTCCAAATTACTTTATTAAAAAAGCGGGATATTTCTTCAGAGGGATATTTCGCTTTTTTGAAGACCGCAAAATCTGCAATTTGGTCGGGAAACTTTGCTAATATACTTCATTATGGCTTCCAATGTCAACAAAGACTGCCCTTTTAGGCTTGTCATTAGTGAAATAGAAAACTACTCTAAGATCATATTCAATTGAAAAACTCCACAAATCCTTTAATTTCCCGGATAGTTTATGAGTCTTCAATTTTGCTTCAAACGGATCATTTATAAAAATTTCCAGTCTATTCCAGAATTCATTCTCTATTTCGGTCGATTTAATCCTTTTTTGAAATACTTTTTTGAAGGAATCACTAAATGAAACTTCCATCACAGCATATTTTTGAGTTGATCAATCTCTGATGAAAATTTTAGTTTTCCGGATTTTAACTCTTCTTGCGACCGTTTGAAATTATTGGCGATTTCGTCTCTCCGTGTATCTGCGATATTATGCTCCAGGAGTTTGTTAATTTCCACTCTTTCATCAAGAGGAAGATTATATAAGGTCTCTACAATATGACTGAACTTCAATACTTGAGCTTTCATTTATTTTCTTTTGTTACAAAGGTAATTAATTTCTAAAATCAACGTTTCAAAACCTTGATTTGTTTATACCTTCGTACCCAACCCTAAATTCATTTGTTTTTATGAAGCCATCCGCCGAACAATTGCCTGTTTACAGTCTGCATAATTTCAGTTCTCCCGAACGAAAAGGTCAGCAATTTCAGGTTGAGGTATTTGATGCCAAACGGCATTTCAGTGTGAAATACCCTCACCGGCACGACTTTTTTGAGGTATTGTTCCTTCAGAAAGGATCGGGTTACCATGTGATCGATGGCAATAAATACGAGATTAAACCTCCCAGTGTTTTTTTTATGTCTCCGGGACAGGCACACAAACTTGAACTTTCGCAAGACATAGAAGGCTATATCTTTATTTTTACAGCCGATTTTTACCTGCTCAACCGGATTAATCAGAATAGCCTGATCGAATTCCCCTTCTTCTACACCATTCATCAGGATAATCCACCATTGCAAATAAATAAGGAGAGTGATGTTCACTTCCTGGAAACATTGTTTAAACAAGGTATTGCTGAGATTGATCAGCAGGGTGATCATATTCCCGACATGATGCGTTCGATCCTCGACCTGATCCTGACAACCTGTGCCGCACGCTATCCGGTGAACGAAAATCTGCTGAACAAAGGGAAAGGACAAATGCTGGTAAAAAAATTCTTTCACCTGATTGAGGAAAATAATCATAAAAACCTTTCACTCAGCGACTATGCCGGTTTAATTGGTATCACATCCAATCATTTGACTCAAACGGTTAAAGTATTGACGGGCAAAACTTCGCTGCAAATTATCAAAGCAAAACAGCTGATCGAAATAAAACGTTTGCTTGTTCATACGAATCTGAATGTTTCTGAAATTGCCAATCAGCTAAATTTTGAAGACCAGTCCTATTTTTCAAAATTCTTCAAACGCGAAACAGGTCTGACACCGCTTCAGTATCGCAATGAAGCTTTAATTTCACCAGTAAAAATACCAACTGAGTTTAAGTAGTAACTCATTGTTGTTTAGTTAATATATTTGTTTAAAAAGTTTCGTCAAAATAATAAACCATGAAAAGAACCTAAAATAATTGGTTTTCTACAGTTTTCTTTGACGAATATTCATTTGCTTTGTATTGTCGGATTGGCTGTGAAGATTCGGAATTATCGACAACTGGCAGCTGGCAGCTGGCAACTTGCTGCTGGCACAGAACAGCCAGAAGCCAGTCGCAAGCAGCCAGTAGCTTAATATATAGACGTAAAGAAGAATTATCAATTATATAAAAATCATTAAAAATGGCAAATTATTTCAGTTCACTTCCTTTAAGACTCAAAATTGAAGAGCTTGGAAAATGCGATTTCATGGATCAGTCAGAATTCGCTGATGGTGTAAAAAAATTAAAAGGCAAAAAAATTGTCGTTCTTGGATGTGGCGCACAAGGTCTTGCTCAGGGACTTAACCTGCGTGACAGTGGTTTGGATGTATCTTATGCCTTGCGTAAAATTGAAATCGACGAGAAGCATATTTCGTATCAGAACCTGATGGAAAACAAGTTTAAATTTGGCACTTTCGAGGAAATGGTTCCTAAAGCTGATCTTGTTTTAAACCTGACCCCCGATAAATACCACACTCCGGTTGTGAACCAGGCTGTTCCACTGATGAAAAAAGGGGCGTGCCTTTCGTATTCACATGGTTTTAACATTGTTGAAGAAGGGATTCAGATTCGTAAGGATATTACTGTAATCATGGTCGCCCCAAAATCACCGGCATCAGAAGTCAGGGCCGAGTTTTTACGTGGATTTGGTGTACCTACATTGATCGCTGTACACCGTGAAAACGATCCAAACGGTGATGGTTTTGAAATAGCAAAAGCCTATTGTGCCGGAACTGGTGGCCACAAAGCCGGTGTATTGAAATCGTCGTTTGTTGCCGAAGTAAAATCGGATCTGATGGGCGAGCAAACCATCCTTTGCGGTGTTTTGCAAACAGCTTCGATTCTATGTTTCAACAAAATGGTTGAAAAAGGGATCGACCCTTCGTATGCTTCCAAACTGATCCAGTATGGTTGGGAAGTAACTACAGAAGCCTTGAAATTAGGTGGTATCACCCATATGATGGATCGTTTGTCGAATCCTGCCAAAATCGAAGCTTTCAAATTGGCCGAAGAACTTAAAACCATTTTGCGCCCGCTGTATGAGCATCACATGGATGATATCATGTCAGGCACCTTCTCTGCCACGATGATGGAAGACTGGAAAGCCGGCGACAAAAACCTGTTGGCATGGCGTGCCGAAACCGGCGAAACGGCTTTCGAGAAAACGCCGGCAGGCTCAATGAAAATTACCGAACAGGAATATTTCGATAACGGCACTTTGATGGTTGCATTTATTAAAGCAGGTGTTGAATTGGCTTTTGACGTAATGACCGAAGATGGCATCAAGGCTGAATCGGCTTACTACGAATCGTTACACGAAACTCCGTTGATTGCCAATACCATTGCGCGTAAGAAATTGTTCGAAATGAACCGCGTCATCTCCGACACTGCCGAATATGGCTGTTACCTGTTCGATCATGCTGCCAAACCATTATTGGCCGGTTTCATGTCAAAAATCGAAACTAATGTGATCGGTAAAAACTTCAATGAAGGGATCGATGCTCATGTCGATAACAAGGAGTTGATTTATGTAAACGAACAAATCCGTTACCACGAAGTTGAAATCGTCGGTGAAGAGTTGCGTTCAGCAATGGATGCCATGAAAGCGATTATCTAAGAGATAAAATACTGATTTATTGGAAAAAGCTCCGTCGAAAGATGGAGCCTTTTTTTGAGCTTACAGTTCGTTCTTTTCAATGCCTGCTTGTTTAAGGATGGCATTAAGTGTGCCGATTGGCAGATCTTTGTTGTGCATAGGAACAATTGCACGTTTACGTGAAACCGGGTGCAACCAAATCTGGTGACTTCCACTACTTCGATCCAATAAAAACCCTTTTTGTTGAAGTATTTTTACCAGGTTCTTCGAAGTCAATGAAGGAGTATTGCTCATGCTGAGGCCGGAATAGTTAAAGAGTATTCAAGGGTATTTGTTTCATCAGGAACAGGTTCATCATGCGCAACTAAGCTTTCAATGTACAATCCGATGGCCTCTTTTGCCATTAAAAGAGCGTCATCCACGTTTTCGCCATAAGTGATGCATCCGGGTAAAGTTGGCACCGTAGCGGTATAGCCCCCTTCCGGTTCACGATTCAATAATACCCTGTATGTCAACTGTCTCATAGAAATATTTTTTTAGAGAACTTATTTCAAACACTTTTTAAACCCAGGATTGTTGCAGCAATCTGCCTGAGACGCCAAAACAATCCTGTTCCAATTCGATTGAGTCATACAAAAATAGGCATAAAATCATTATTTCAAAAGGATGAAAAATTGTTTTGCGGCTTATTCATTCGTTTAAATCCTTTACAATTAAATGGAAATACCAAATCCATTTTTGGAGACTTCAAATCCAAGGACAATACCCATCTTGCAATTAATGAAATTACCGTTTCCAAATTCGGAGATGCCATTTCCAAATTTGGAAACGATGAATTCAAGTTTGGAAATTGACTAATGGCTTTTAGATATTGAAATACTTATTCCACCTTCGCCACCACCCTAACAATCGAACTATCTGCCTCAATTTTTAACGGGAAGGCAAAAACTTCAAAGTTAGGTTCATGCAATAATTGACCAAGATTAGTGAGGTTTTCGAGAATCAGTATATTGCTTTTGAAGAGGATATCGTGGATTGGATAAGGATCATGATCTGGAGAAACCCAGTCGAGGCCAATCATTTTCACGCGCTGTTCAGCTAAAAAACGGGCTAATTCTTCGGTGATATCGGGATAATCGTTAAAATATTGTGGCGTGCCAAAAATGGTATCTAATCCGGAATAGAACAATACAATACTTTCCGGTAGGATGGTCTTTCGATAGTTTTCATGAAATTCAATCTGCTCCTCTCCTCTTATATCAATAAGCACACCTTTTCCGGCGAACATTTCAAGCTGGAGTTCAGCCATCATTCGTGTATCCGAAGTCATGTGCATGGGTCCATCGATATGGGTACCGACATGCATTCCGGTTGACAATCTGAAATTATTAAAACCGTCACGTTCAAGGGTTCTGATCTGTTCAAGCCGGACCGGATCATCGCCTGGGAAGACGGCAATATCGCGGTGAATGGTGTGAGTGAGATCGAGAAATTTCATGATGAAAGAATAATAGTATTTAAGAAAGCAACTGGCGACTGGGAACTAGCAACTGGCATGATATTAAACGAAAGCAGATTTTGGTTCGAAAATTAATTCCCGGCGAAATACGGCCAACTGCCAGCTGCAAATAGCCAGCAGCAGAAAGACTAAACCCTGTTCAAACAAAATTATATCTTCACCATCGCCGATTCCTTCACCCAACCTTTATTCCCATCGGGCAGACTGACATTGACCCATTCTCCAAGTTGATCGGTTAGCTGCACCGTAACCCCTTCGTGAACAATGAATAATTCGGTGCCGGTTTCGCTCGGCGAAGCTTTTACACGGACGCTTCGGTCGGTAATTACAGCCGAATTGTGGTTAACAAGCTTCGATTTCAGATGTGATCCAAACGTAAAGGTAATGGCCGATATGGAAATAGCCGCCACTGAAAACCAGAATGAAAGCTGTTTTGTACGGAAAGTTCTGGATAACAGGAACTGTCCAAAAAGAAAAAGAAATGCAAAAAAAGTGGTGATGCTAAATATCCCCCAGAAATTAATCGACTGTGAGCTGATAAATTGC
>Ga0302296_1002108_pt1 | contig 13687 bp, 9 predicted proteins | sample III_Fen_N3_1_FD_194546 | JGI IMG/M metagenome (GOLD analysis project Ga0302296, IMG submission 194546) | Peat permafrost microbial communities from Stordalen Mire near Abisko, Sweden - III_Fen_N3_1 | ecosystem: Environmental > Terrestrial > Soil > Wetlands > Permafrost | place: Sweden: Abisko... | reverse complement strand
GAAATTTTGTGTATCAGTTCACCTTGGATGGCGAGTGATATGTTTCCTGTTTCTTCTGAAACTACAATGGCCAGTGCATCTGTAACTTCCGAAATGCCTACCGCAGCGCGATGTCTCAGTCCATGGCTTGGATCGAGGTCTTGTCGTTCAGTCAGTGGCAAAATACAACGTGCAGCTGCAATGCGGTTCCCCACAATAACTAAGGCACCGTCGTGCAAAGGAGTATTTTTAAAGAAAATAGTTTCGAGTAAAGCTGACGAAATACGGGCATTCAACTTTTCGCCAGAGCGAATAATGTCCTTCAACTCGGAGTTTTGAGGAATAACAATGAGAGCGCCGGTTTTTGAACGAGCCAGGTTGTCACAAGCCCTGACAATTTCTTTAATTTGACCATTTGTGGCTGGTTTTATCTTTTCAGAAGCAAAAAGTTTATCGAACCCAAAACTTCGCTTCGTTTGATAATTTGTACCGATCAGCAGCAGAAAGCGCCTGATTTCCTGTTGGAAAACCACAATCAACGCCAGCACTCCCACCCCGATGAACTGCCCCATCAATGTACTCAGCAGCTCAAGGTTCAAGGCTTTAATGACCAACCAACTCACATAAACCAGGAAAAAGCCGATAAAAATACTGAAGGCTACAGTTCCTTTGATAATCCGGTACATCTGATAAAGCAATACTGAAACCAACAGAATATCAACTACATCTAAAGCCCTTATCGTGATAAATAATGTCATAAGCTAAAGTAAAAAGGCAAATTTTAAAACCCCGTCATGCTGAACTTGTTTCAGCATCTCACCATTGATAAGACCCTGAAACAAGTTCAGGGTGACAACATATGAACAATACGTTCCTATTCAGAAGTTGAACGAACCATATTCAGGATTCGAACTGCTTCAACAGCTTCCCGAACGTCGTGAACCCGTAAAATATCGGCACCACCCATCAAAGCCAGGGTATTGATTACCGAAGTTCCGTTAAGAGCTTCTTCAGGATTCGTTTTAAGCAACTTATAAATCATCGATTTCCGCGAAGCACCAACCATCAAAGGCAACTGAAACACCTTGAACGAATCGAGTCTGTTTAGTAGTTCATAGTTGTGTTCGAGCGTTTTCCCAAAGCCAAAACCCGGATCGATAATTACATCTTTCACTCCGGCCTTAGTCAGTTTTTTGACCCGGTCGGTAAAAAAAAGCGAGATTTCGCGAATAATATCTTCGTATTCCGGATTTTCCTGCATTTTAAGCGGAGTTCCCTGCATGTGCATCAGAATGTACGGAACCCCAAGTTTTCCGATGGTATCGAACATGTGCGCATCAAAATTACCACCGGATACATCGTTTACCATGCAAGGTCCGCAATCTTCGATGACCTTCAGCGCTACCCATGAGCGATAAGTATCGATGGAAATAAATGCATCTGGAAAGTGTTTCCGGACTGCCTTTACGGCCGGTAAAAGCCGGTCAATTTCTTCTTTTGTAGATATGGCCTCAGCACCCGGCTGAGTAGATATAGCTCCAATATCAATAACCGCACCGCCTTGTTCCAAAATTTCTTCGGCGCGTTTAACGACTTTCTTTTCCGTTTTATACTTACCTCCATCGAAAAACGAATCAGGAGTTACATTCAGAATACCCATAACAACAGGTTGTGCCAAATTTAGAATCTGCCCGTTGAGGTTTATGGTGTTCTTGCGTTTCAGGAATTTAGTGGCGGTTGTGGTGATTAACATACGATGAAGTTTTGAACTCTTAAAATCATGTGTTTCACAAAAGTAAAATAAAATGCAATCAAAATACACATTAAATTAATACTTTTATGGCTTCAAAAATTAAGATAATCATGGATAAAACAAGCCAGCAATACGATCATGTGATTACTGTTTGTCAGGATATTTTCACTAAAAAAATGAAAGATTACGGCATCTCCTGGCGCATTCTTCGCCCCAGTTCGATGACCGATCAGATTTACATTAAAGCTCAGCGGATCAGAAGTATTGAACAAAAGGGAATCAGCAAAATTGACGAAGGAGTCCGCTCCGAATACATCGGAATTGTGAATTATTGCATCATGGGAATCATTCAGCTCGAAAAAGGAATTTCGGATTCGGAAGACCTCACTGAAGACGAAACTTTAGGCTTATACAGCAAATATTTTACAGAAGCCAAAGAACTGATGCTGGCTAAAAATCACGACTACGACGAAGCCTGGCGCAACATGCGAATGAGCTCGTACACCGATTTAATTCTGATGAAACTAAAGCGTACCAAACAAATTGAAGATAACCTGGGCAAAACAATCATCTCCGAAGGTATTGAAGCAAATTACCTCGACATGATCAATTATGCCGTTTTTGCGTTAATTAAGATTGAATTCTAAATTTTTCGCTCATGTTCAAACACATTGCACGCATTCTGCTTGGATTAACATTTGTATTTTCCGGTTTTGTAAAGGGCATCGATCCATGGGGTTCGGCCTATAAATTCACCGATTATTTCAATGCATTTCAGATGCCCTGGCTCACCAATCTGGCCTTTGCATTGGGCATTTTGCTTGCAGCAGCCGAATTTTTTCTGGGCGTAGCTTATCTCTTTAATTTTTTCATCCGGATAACAAGCTGGCTGATGCTTGCGTTCATGTTGTTTTTTACCGGTTTAACTTTTGTATTGGCGCTCACCAATCCGGTAACCGACTGCGGTTGCTTTGGCGACGCGCTGGTCATCACCAACTGGCAAACTTTCTACAAAAATATCGTTTTACTTGCCCTGGCCATTTTCGTATTCATGCAGCGAAAAAATTTTCAGAGTAAAAGCGGACCACTACTTTCTATAGCATTCTCCGGAATGACCATGGTTGTTTACTTTTACCTGGTCACTTATTCCTATAACCATTTGCCAATTATCGATTTCAGCCCTTACAAAGTGGGCGTCAATATTCCAAAGGCAATGAGCATTCCGGAAGGAGCTCCAAAAGCGATCTACGAAAACAATTTTATCTATAAAAACCGGAAATCCGGAGAAGAGAAAAAGTTTACTGAAGCCAATTATCCTTGGAAAGACACACTGAACTGGAAGTTTGTGAAGGCTGAAGATGCCGTTTTGATACAAAAAGGCTATACGCCGCCCATTCACGATTTCAGGATTGAAACTCCGGAAGGTGAAGACATCAAAGACTTTTTCTTGTACGACGAAAAATACACATTCATCGTTATTGCTTCCAATCTTCAGAAAACCGATAAAGAAGGGATGAAAAGAGCAGCAAATCTGGCTGTAGCGGCAAAAGCCAAAGGATATAACTTCATTGCATTGACCTCGACTTCACCCGATAGTTTTGAGGCTTTCAAGAACGAAACCGGTGCCAATTTTGATTTTTTCAATACCGACGAAATTGTCCTGAAAACCATTGTTCGCTCCAATCCCGGATTGATTGTTCTGAAGAAAGGGACTATCCTTCGGAAATACCATTTCAACGATATTCCAAAAGCGGAAGAATTGGATAAACCGTTTGAGTAAAGACACAAGTTTACAGGCAGAAGGCAGAAGTAAAAAACAGAAAAATTTGACCATGCAACCATTTAACCATTTATCAATTCTTTAAACCATACTAAAAACCGGTTTTTACCGTTCGGATAAAAAGCCGAATCAACAGAATTATGCGTAAACTTATCATACTATTTATTCTTCAAGCATTTGTTTATCCAATGGCGTTTGGCCAGATCGGAGGAGAAAATACTTACGATTTCCTGAACCTGACCAATTCGGCCCGAATGGCAGCTCTAGGCGGTAACCAGGTTGCCATTAACGACTCGCTCGATCTGAATGTTTCGTATAACAATCCTTCGCTGCTGAAGCCCGACATGAGAAACCAACTTGCGATAAACTACGTTGATTATTTTGCCGGGGTAAACTATGGTTATGCAGCCTATTCGTTTGGCACTCCGCTGCCCGGAAACTTTGCGGTAGGAATGCATTACATCAACTACGGAAAATTTATTGAAGCACTTTCAACCGGTGAAAAAACCGGAGCAACGTTTAATGCTGCCGAATATGCCCTGAACATCATCTGGTCGAACAACTATAAACAATTCACCTACGGAATTAATTTAAAGCCGATACTTTCATCTTTCGAAAGCTACCAATCGATTGGCTTTGCTGCCGATTTAGGAATAAGCCATTTCAGCAAAAACCAAAATACAGTTGTCGCATTGGTTGCCCGAAATATCGGTACTCAAATTACCACGTATTACGATGGAGCTGCCAAGGAATCGATTCCATTCGATCTTCAGTTCGGAATTTCGCAGAAGCTGGCACACGCGCCAATCCGTTTGGCAGCCACCATGCAGCATCTTCAAAAATGGGATTTAGCCAAGCCAATTGAAGACAATACCGGGACCGCCACCGTTTATACCGAAGATAAGTTTACCAAAAAATTCATGCGCCACCTGCTTCTGGGCATTGAATTACTGCCTTCGCCCAATTTTACGTTGCGGGCTGGTTATAATTACCAGCTACGACAAGAGATGAAGTTGGATGCAAAAATGTCGACCGTCGGATTTTCATGGGGATTTGGGTTCCGGATTTCGCGTTTTGCGATTAGTTACGGATCGGCACGCTACCATTTGGCCGGATCGAGTAACCTGATTTCGGTGGCTATTAATTTGAATGATGGGTTCAGAAAGGGCGAATAAATTGACTTACTTCCAGATTCTACCTCTTCGCTGATAAAAATCAAAGGTTATCCCGATTTTCCTTCGTTCCTTTGTGTTTCGACTAAAAAATCCGCAACATGACCTTCACTCCGAACGACAAAATTTTCAGCCTCAAATGGTTTAAAGATTACAGCATGATTGTAATCGGTGCATTTATTCTGGCTGTTGGTTTTGTCTATTTCATTTCGCCCCACCGAATTGTTCCCGGCGGTGTTTATGGGATTGCCATTGTAGTGCATTACATGACCGTTGGTCTGTTTTCATTTGCTCCCGAAGGTTTCCCGATTGGGATGTTTGGTTTAATCCTTAATATTCCACTCACCATTGCAGGTATCAAGATTTTGGGGCCACGTTTTGGGGTAAAAACGGTTGTCGGTTTTGTACTTTCTTCCGTTTTTATGGACGTGATCACCTATTTACGCGTTGATGGCGATGCCCCGCTAGTACCGGACATCTTGCTCTCGTGCGTGTTTGGCGGTGTATTGATTGGCTTCGGATTAGGCTTGATTTTCAAAGCAAGGGCAACTTCGGGAGGATCGGATATTATTGCCATGATCATTGCAAAATATACCCGTATACAACTTGGTCAATTAATGATTTATGTGGATTCGACCATCGTTTTACTAAGCTTGGTAGCCTTTAAAGACTGGCAGATTCCGCTGTATTCGTGGGTTGTTATTTACATTACCGGCCGTGCCATTGATTTGGTTCTGGAAGGTGGCGACTATAACAAAGCTCTGCTGATTATTTCCGAAAAACACGAGGAAATCAAACATAAAATACTGATTGACCTGGAGCGTGGCGGTACTTACCTGAAAGGAAGCGGAATGTTTACCGGAAACGACAAACACATCATTTACACCGTGGTTAGCCGTCGCGAAGTGGCTATTCTGGAAGAATTTATCAGCACCATCGATCCGGATGCTTTTATTACCGTAATGGATACGCACGAAATTCTGGGCGAAGGATTTCAATCGCTGAAGCATAAAGTGCAGGATTAGAGACGGAAGAAGGGAAACTGGAAATAGGAAACTGGAGATCGGAGTACCGTTCCCTGAACCTGTCGAAGGGGAAACCTTTACAAAAATTTAAAGTCCGATTCCTGATTATAATTCAGTAATTTGTTAAATTTGGTTTCGCTAGCTGCACCCATTCGATTTTGCCATGAAACGATATTTCGTACTGATTTTTTTAATTTGCATTTTTAGCTCTCAGGTAAATGCCCAGAAGGTTGGATTGGTTTTGAGTGGTGGTGGAGCTAAAGGATTGGCGCATATTGCCGTCATTAAAGCGCTTGAAGAAAATGGCATTCCGATTGACTACATTGCCGGAACATCAATGGGTGCTATTGTTGCCGGATTGTATGCGGCTGGTTATTCGACTGACGAGATGGAGCAATTGTTTAAATCGGAGCAGTTTAAATTCTGGTCGACCGGCAAAATTCAGGAAGAATACCGGTATTATTTCAGCAAATCGGAAGAAGATCCATCTTGGCTCGAACTTGATTTGTTAAAAAAGGCGGATAAACTAAAAATCATGCCTCCTACCAACCTTATTCCTGAAGAACAAATGGACTTCGCCTTTATGGAAATGTTTTCGTCGGTAACAGCCATCAATAAAGGCGATTTCAACCAGCTTTTTGTTCCGTTTTTCTGCGTTGCCACTGATGTTTATAAAAACAAGGAAGTCGTTTTACGCCAAGGCGATTTAGGTGAAGCGATTCGCGGATCTATGACTTTCCCCTTGTATTTCAAACCCATTGAAATTGATGGGTCGCTGGTATTCGATGGCGGAATTGTCAATAACTTTCCGGTTCAGGACATGAAAGAGCTATTCAATCCCGACATCATTATTGGTCACAATGTTGGCAACAATCCCGAAAAACCAGATCCTGATGACATTATGGCGCAGATCGAAAACATGATCATGCAGAAGACCGATTACACCATCGATCAGAAGGATGGTGTTTTTATGGAAACTACCTTTAACAATGTTGGGTTACTCGATTTCAAAAAGATTGACCAGATTGAAAAAGCCGGATACGAAACGGCAAACAAAAATATCGGAATCATTAAAAGCCGCATTTCGCGAAGAGTCAGACCCGATGAACTTCAGCAAAGAAGACATCAGTTTAACATGAAAAAACCACTGATGAACTTCCATAATGTCCAGGTCGAAGGAGTTGAAGACGGCCAGCAGCGCAAATATATTATACAAAGCCTAAAACACAACTCCAACATTATTGATTTGAAAGAACTTAAAAAACAATACTTCAAACTGGTTTCCGATCCTCAAATCAAATCGTTGCGTCCGGTATCACGCTACAATCCCGAATCTGGTTATTTCGATTTAAATATGATTGTCAAACAAAATAACCCCGTACTGGTTAAATTCGGTGGAAATATTTCAACGAAACCAATTAGTCAGGGCTTTTTAAGCGCCGATTACAGGGTTTTCAAAGACCGATCGTACACCTTCAGCACCAATATGTACTTTGGCCGGTTTTACAGTTCAATCAAAGCAGGAGTTCGAATCGACTACCCCACGACCATACCATTTTATCTGTCCGGATATTTTACCTTAAACCGCTGGGATTATTACTCATCAACTACCGAATTTGTATTTGAAGACGTGCGTCCACCTTACATCATTCAAAACGAGGGAAATTTTAGGATGGAATTGGGGTTTCCGCTGAATACCTGGGGAAAACTAACTTTCGGTGGCTCAGTTTCCAAAGCGAAAGACGAATATTACCTGACCGAATCAGTTAAAGTCTCTGACACTTCGGATCACACCAACTTCGATGCTTTAGCGGCAACGGCAAGTATTCTGTCGAATACATTCAACGACAAACAATATCCAACCGAAGGAATATCATCGTGTTTGTCGCTCAATTTCATCTCAGGAAATGAGAAAAATATGCCCGGTACGACTTCAAACAACCTTACCACTCAACAATACAATCACAATTTTTACCTTCTGAAAGGCAATTACGATCGTTATTTTAAAATCAACAGACATTTTACACTTGGATTGATGGCTGAGGGAGTTTATAGTAATAAGGAACCTTTCAGCAACTATGTTTCAACCATTTTGTCGGCTCCTTCATTTAATCCAATACCGCACAGTAAAACCATTTACCTGTATAATTTTCATGCCAGCAAATACCTGGCTTCAGGTATAAAAGGTATTTTTAAACTTTCCGACGGATTTCATCTCAGGGCAGAAGCCTATGGTTTTGCACCGGTAAATGAGATTAATGAAACAACAAATAATCAGGCTGTTTACAACGAAAAAACATTCTCAACCATCAATTTCATGGGTTCTGGTGCATTGGTTTTTCAATCGGCGCTGGGGCCAATCAGCCTTTCGGTAAATTATTACGATAAAAGTCAGACTAAATTTTATGTCATGCTCAACATCGGGTACATCTTGTTTAACCGGAAAGGGTATTGATATTAGAAAAGAATGATTTGAAAATTCGGCAATTTGAAAATTTGAGAGTTAACACTCCAAATCAAGCACCTTTAAATTCTCAAATCATTTCATCTTCAAATTGTCAAATTATTCAATTCTCAAATTATCTATTCCTATTTTTATCCACTCATTTTAATCCTTAAAAAGAACAATCATGTTAAAAGTAAACGAATATTTCGGAGGTTCAGTAAAATCAATCGCACTCGAAAATACAGAAGGAGTTGCCACCATTGGCGTTATGGAAGATGGCGAATACGAATTCGGAACTGGAACCATTGAACACATGACCATCACCAGCGGTATTCTGGATGTCATGCTTCCGGGCGAAACCGTGTGGACAACTTACCTGAAAGGCGAAACCTTCGTTGTTGCCAAAGATGTCAGATTTAAGGTAAAAGCAAACGGACAGGTTGCCTATTATTGCTTGTACATCTAGTCATTAGGAAAAAGTCATTGGTCATTAGTAAGAATTTTCCCATTTACTAATGACCAATGACTTTTTTCTAAATATGGCGTGAGAATTTCTTCCATGGCAGCAATCCATCGGGGCGAGTCGTTCAGACTTTCGACCATTTGAAGGTTTTCTCCACCATTTGCAATAAACATTTCTTTATACTCCCAACCGATTTCAACCGTTGTTTCCAAACAGTCGGCCACGAATGCCGGAGCCACAACCAAAACATTTTTACTGCCTTGTTTTGCCCGCGTTAATAAATTCTTATCGGTAAAAGGTGTCATCCAGTTATTCGACAACCTCGATTGAAAGGAGACCGAATATTGACCAACTTTCAGACCCAGCCGATTGGCCAATTCCCGTGTTGTTTGATAACAGGTAGCTTTGTAGCAAAATTTACCAAATTCGGGTAAAGCAGCTTCGCAATTGCAGGTGGTTATCGATTCTTCCGGATGGTTTTTCTCCAGATGCCTGTTGGGCAAACCATGGTACGAGAAAACTACATGATCAAAATTCTCAGGCTGGTACGACTGTATCCGTTCTGCAAAGGCATCCAGAAAAGCCGCATGGTCGTAAAACTGATTGACGGCATGTATTTCGGGAATAGTATTCCATCGCCGGATTTGATCGATCACGGCCTGAATGGCTGTACCGTTGGTTGACGAAGCATATTGCGGAAACATAGGGAAGATCACTACCCGGTCGTAATTTCCTTTTTGAATCGCAGAAAGCGCTTTGCCAATGGAAGGATTTCCGTATCGCATGGCCATAAAGACATCGGCTTTTGATGCAAGTTTCTGTTGTAATTCAGACTGAACCTGTTCTGAAAAATACAAAAGCGGCGATCCTTTTTCTGTCCACAAACGCTGATACAATTTGGTTGATTTGGGCGCCCGGAAAGGCACGATAATCAGATTGACCAGGATTTTCTGCAACACAAGCGGGATATCAATCACCCGGCGATCGTTCAGAAATTCACTCAGATATCGTCGCACCGCTTTTACGGTTGGCTCATCGGGCGTACCGACATTGATCAGGATTACCGCTGTTTTTTTTGTTTCCATGCTTTGTTTTAATTGACCTAAATTGATGTTTGTTGATTCAAGATAACAATTCATTCAACAAATTGATCACCGTTTAAGTAAATTCCCTATCTTAAAACCCATATCTGCACGATCAATCAGGACGTCGGTCATTAAATTGTCATTGGTAGTCATTAAGTTGTCATTTATGGTGTAACTGAAATTAATCAAAATTTTTACCAACAATGACCACTAATGACGTGAAACAAATGACAACCAAATAAACTGATTCAACTTATTTCAAATTCAAACTCACCTTCACTCCAGCCGACCGGAATTTACCATTTTCAAATCCGGCAACTGCTTCAACATTCAATAATAAAAACAAATTACCGATTCCATAACCTGTTTCTACATAGTTTTTCAATTCCGGAGTGCTCAAATAATTAACAAATAGCTTTTCTGTGATCGATGAGTTTTTAATTATTGGCAATTGCTTTAAGATCAACCGACGCGTTTGCCAGTTAGCATGGGCTTCCAGAAACTGATCGTTGGTTGAGTACCGATAAAAGGGCAATAACCTGAAACTATTTTCATACGACGAAAACATGAATCCGGTAGATTGGGTATTGAAATGCTGAAAATCATCAAAATAAACCCGTTTCCAGTTCAGGAATTTACCCGCTTCTGCCGAATAGGAAAAATGGTCGTCAATGCCGAAATCGAGCTTTTGCTTGATTCCGAATTTGACTAAATCGTATCGGGCATCGCTCCCGAAAACTCCGGATAAAGCGCTTTTGTAGGTCAGCGAATAAGTCGGGAATTTGCTGTCAGCATACATTTTGGTGTGATTTCTAACGCGATACCGGTGTTGAGGTGTATATTCCAAAACTACCCGATAGGCAAACGTCTGATGATTTCCAAGTTGCCAGGCTTCAAGCGTATTATTGACAGGAATGTTGGGCTGAATGACCTTGTCTTTGTGATCGATAAACGAATAGTTCGAGTGATTGCTCAAAGCGCTGTTGTCGCTGTAATCAAGGGTTGCATTTAGGTTCAGCCCGTTTACCAAGTCACGACTGGCATTCAATTGGATGAAATCGCGCCGGTAAAATCGTTTGTAATTTTCTTCTAACCAAAGGGTATAAAAATCGTTTGTCAGGCTATTCAAACCTGAAGTCCGGTTAAAATCAGCCGTTGTCGTTCCGGCAGAAACAGAAATCCAACTGTTGGTCATGCCATTCATCCGTCGGCTGAACGAAAATGAAGCATCCAGTTTATCGCGCGCAAAAGCATAAGCGATATGAGGTTCAAGCCGCAAGAGATGCCCGGTGCTGTCGGATCTGATATAACTGAAAGGCAGTTCGGCACGCAATCCATCGACCGAATTGAACGACAAGGAAGTTGGAGCCGTCAGGTTTGGAATCGTAAATCGTTCGTATTTCCCGATCGAATCAATGGAATAATCATAGGTTTTCCCCAGCAACAAATGTTTTAGCTTAAATTTCCGTTTCGAATTGCGCAACGAATCCTGAAATTCGGGTTTGGCTGAAACCAGTAAAAAAGAATCCTTTGCTGCAAAACTTTTCTTCTCCGAAACGGTAAGTGGAATGGGTCGCAATGTTTTCCAGTAAGCCGAATCGTTGTTCACCTGCTTTTGGCTCACCTGAAAACTCGATTTAATTTCGAGCGGTTCGGGCGGACTGTTATGCTGAGCCTCGGTTTCAATCATCCGGTTCAGCTTCAAGGTTTCTCGGTTACTTAGTTTTTCTTTCTGCATCAGCGCATCAATCCGCTTCTGTTCTTTCGATTTGGCGGCTGCTTGTTGTTCCTTCTGTTCTTCAGCAACAAAAGTTTCCACGGCTCGCTGTTCGTCGAGTTGCTGCTTTTTCAGGCGTTCCAGAAAACTGTGATCGAGCGCCGGATTTAAAGTGGTTTTGTACTCATTGATTGAGGCCACATATTTGTATTTCATTTTCAGGCCAAATCCCGAAAAATCCATGTCGAAATCAAGACTCACGGGCATCCAGGTGTTTTTATTTACTTCGCCATAGAACTGGCGAACATTGACGTCTGTCATCGGAATATGCAGATGCAAATCGGCCGAATGGATGTTCCAAAACTCATCGGCAATGAAAATAAAGCCCGAAAACACATCATTACCCTTGGTCTTTGGAACCACCATAATCTTGTTGATCGTACGCCCCTGATCCTGAAAGACACCGGCCAGAATAAAGTTGTAAACCTTCAGCGCATTTTTCCCAACCGGCGAAACAACGCCGTATTTTTCGGCATCGTACAAATTATTGGTGATCATGCCCATGGGCGATGTATTGTTTTCTTTTCCCGACGAGCGCATGGCCAAAACCTTTTGCTTCAGGCGATCGGGCAATTCAAAATCAATCTGGCTGACGGTTTCCATCACAAAAGGCTGGTTCTCTTTTAAGCCTTCCTTTTTCATCTGTTTTTCGAGAAGAAACGGTATTTTTTCAAAATTGCCCGATCCTTTCAGGTACACTTTGCACGAATACTTCGAAACCTGTTTCTGATAATACGGCGCCATGGCAATGGCCCGCCGCATAATGTAATAAGCCGGGTCTTCGCCCGAAGCCATGACCTTGATCTCCGGAATCTGGTATTCCTGCATTTCGAGCCGGATATTGAGTTCCTGAAAGCTTTTCCCGACGATCGGTTCAACGGTTTGCGTTTGATAACCCAAACACTGAAACAACACTTTCCGCTTTCCCTCCGGAAGTTTCAATTCGTAGTTTCCATCGCCGTTCGAGGTGGTACCAGTTGATAAATCGGGAACGTAAATGGTTGCAAACGGGATGGCCTCGCCTTGAGCATTGATTATGCGGCCACGAATACTCTGGGCATTGACCAGTTGGAAAAACATAAAAGAAAAAAGAAAAGGAAGTAGATTTCTGATCATCGTTCAAACTCAATTTTAGGAAGTATTGAACAAAAATAAAAGAATTTTAATCCGATTCATCCTGAAGATAAGTTAACGATGGTTAAGTAAATCTAAAATAGGGTGATTGGGTTTATTTATCATTTATTTGAAAAAAAAATTTTAAGATCCTTCGTGTAGTCTTCCTTATAACTCGCATATTCTTCATCTGAAACTAAAAAATCCAATAGCATTTTATATGCATTAGTTTTAGTTAAATCATCTAATGTACAATTTTGGGATCTATCCTTAATTGCATTCATAAAGTATCTAAATGAGAAGATTCCATTTTTAAATAAATACAATATCTTTTTCAGATTCTCAGGTTCAAAGATTAAATTATCAAACTCCCTATCGACACCGTCGTAAATAATATCCCAACTTTTTATACGACTTAAATCAATTGAATTATTTTGTGTATCAATTATGCTTAAAAAGTTTTTCAAAAAAATGTAAATTAATCTCGGTGGATAAGTTTGGAAACTAAGATCCAATGGCTTGCCTTTCCAAAATTTGGATGATGATTCATAGATATCATAAAGTCCTAAAAGCTTATTTATGGGTTTCATAAATTCATGCCTCCCAATAACATTTAGAAGTAGCTCATAATTCTCAAAGATGACAGCGTCACTTTCATCAGAAAAATCATGAGGATTGAATAATCTATAAAGGAGATTATTTATAGACCTATATATTCGAAATATATGATAAGAATTTTTAGACTCATTATAGGCTAAAAATTTCTCATAAAAAATGAAGGTTTTTATATGTTCTTTATTAAGAATATCTGAGTATTTTTTTCTCCATAAGGAGTTATCATCAAACAAAGTCAGTATTTGATTCCAATACTCTATATTTCTTTGAAGACTGAGTGTATTGTTAGGTTGTTCTTCATAATCAATTATCTTTAAATCAAAAAGTGCCAATGCAGAATTAAGTCTTTCTCCCAAATCAAATTCACGTCGATTTAGCCTTGCAATAAAATCTTTAAAAACAAATTCTGGCTTTTTCACCCATTTAGTTTGTAAAAACTCTTTTATCTTAAATTCATCTACCTCTTTATCTTTAAAAAT
>Ga0302296_1002097_pt1 | contig 13719 bp, 10 predicted proteins | sample III_Fen_N3_1_FD_194546 | JGI IMG/M metagenome (GOLD analysis project Ga0302296, IMG submission 194546) | Peat permafrost microbial communities from Stordalen Mire near Abisko, Sweden - III_Fen_N3_1 | ecosystem: Environmental > Terrestrial > Soil > Wetlands > Permafrost | place: Sweden: Abisko... | reverse complement strand
AAAGGGCTAAGGCAGCATCGCTTCGAATTTCTTTTGGGTGATCCAGGAAAGGATGGCAGAAGGGCTAAACTCCCGGTGGACGTTTATTATCCTTCACTTAACCTTGTTGTTGAATACCGTGAATACCAACATACCAATGCCGTTAAGTTTTTCGATAAGCCGGATAAAATGACCAATAGTGGAGTTCCTCGTGGCGAACAACGAAATATATACGATCAGCGAAGACGGGATGTATTGCCTGAACATGGCATAAAGTTGGTCGAGCTTTCTTTTACATCATTCAATTACGGTAAGAATAACCGCATTTGTCGAAGTCTGAAAGATGACAAGAGAATTATCATGGAGATACTTAAAACCGACCAAGTACTTTAACCCTGATAGCATGACTCAAACCTACCGATTACCCCAAAAGCTAAATTCCTTCCAGGAAAGAATGTACATTCACCTGATTGAATGGAAGTGGAAACATGTTACAACAGAACGAGGAGCCTATAATTATAAGGGTAAATCATACGAATATGATGCCATCTTGCCCAAATCAGTTCATGAATCATTCCCAATAATCTATCCTCCAGCCTTATCCGACTTAAAGAAGCTTAAAGCTAAATTCGATTTTAAGTTTCACGAGCATTTCAATCACATGGCAAGCTCGCAAGCCGCCAATGCAAACCTGTTTTTGCCCATATTGCTGCATCCCAAAGCAAACGACATATTCAAACAATTGATACCCAACTTTAGTCGATTGGCAACTGATGAGCTTTACAAAGGGTTTAGGATAGAGTTTTGGGACGGCAACTCAAATCTGGAGAAAGGAATACTCAAAGACCATTCAGCCATTGCCGGAACTGATTCGGATATTGCCATTGCTTATTACAATACCGCCGATGAGCTATGCCTTTGGCTGGTAGAGCATAAGCTAACCGAGGCTGAGTTTACTGTTTGCGGAGGATATAAAAGTAAGGGCAGAAACCCTAAAAGACATCTCTGTGAAAAATCCTTTTCCGCAATCATTCGGAACAAAGAACTTTGCTACTATCATGATGGCTCGAAGTTCGAATACTGGAATATAACCGAAGCAAATCAATCATTTTTTGTGAACCAGGCAAAGCATATTAGCTGTCCGTTTAAAGAAGGAATGAATCAGCTTTGGCGCAATCAACTGCTTGGTTTTGCTATCGAAAAACAGGGCAAATACAAACATGTGCATTTTTCGGTGGTTCACCATCACGACAACCATTCCTTATGCAAGTCAATTGCTGACTATAAAGATTTGATCGGCAACAATCCGAAATTTTCGTTACTGACATCAGCCGATGTGGTTAGAGCCGCCAGCAATATTGAAGACGGTGATCTTGGACAGTGGATTGAATGGTATAAGGAGTTGTATATGGTATAAATAACCTTGATTGGTGAAAACAGTTAAGTACAATAATAAAACATCAATTCCGAAAGCTAAAAGATGAACAAAAATATGTCTGATTACGTTTTAGTTCTTATATTTGTAAAGTTTCTACATAAATCAAGACTAAAATGATACTAGAAATTCGCCTCAGTAATTTTTTCTCCATTAAGGAGGAAGTTGTTCTGGACTTAACTGCCGGGAACAGCCAGAGTAAAAAAGCACAAGAACTCAGCCAAAATGTATTTCAGTTTAAGGATACTACCGTTTTAAAAACAGTTGCCTTATACGGAGCCAATGCTTCGGGCAAGAGTAGCATCATCAAAGCCATCCGCTTCTGTTGCCGGATGGTATTTGAATCGCATAAGCACAACGAGAATGTGGTTTTTAACTTCCAGCCATTTAAATTTGAAGGTTATAAAAACAAACCTAGCACCTTCCTGATCAAATTTGTTTCCAACGATATTGAGTATGAATACTCTTTTACGTTATCACAAAACGAAATACTGAAGGAGGAATTGTATTATTATCCGAATAATCGTAGGGCAAAGATTTTTATCCGCGACGAAGCAATTAGTGGAACTAAGAGTGAAAAATATTCATTTGGTAGCGTTATTAAACGTCCTTTGGACGTAGCAGAAAACACCTCAAATAAGACGTTGTACATCTCTCGTGCCAGCCAAATGGATCGTGAAATAGGCAAGGAGATATTTACCTTTTTCAATGAGAAGTTCTTGTTGGATTACCTTGATATGACTATCAATCTTGAAGCTCAATTTGTAGAGAACAAATCTGCGATTTTAGAAGCATTACAAATTGCAGATAGCGATATTGTTGATATTCGGATAAAAAAACAGAATGTTCCAGTAAAGAGCTTACAATTATCGGTAGCTGAACCAACTGCGATATGGACTGACACTATACAACAAGCAATACAGCTTTTCACGTATCATAGGGCAGCACCTGAGATTGCGTTTGATTTTGAAAAAGAAGAATCAGATGGAACAAAGAACCTATTCTTCATACTATTGAGTCTGTTGGATGTGGTGAAAAACAACAAGATATTGCTGATTGACGAAATAGAGTCTAGTTTACATACTAATATTGTTGAATTCATCATTAAGATGTTTCATGCCGGAGAATCATCGCAATTGATCTACTCTACTCACAACACCAACTTACTGAATCTGAATAAAGTCAGGAAAGATCAGATATATTTTGTGAACAAGAAAGCCGATGCGTCCACCGATTTATACTCCCTGTTTGACTACAAAGATTTTAGAGAGAACATGGATGTTGAAAAAGCTTATTTACAAGGCAGGTTTGATGCCATACCAATCATTGATGATTCTGTTACGAATTTAAAATCAATGCTTCATGGCTAGACATCAGCGAATATCTAAAGGCAAGACAATTCGGCCTACTTTTTTTGTATTTTGCGAAGGTGAGACCGAGGAAGCCTATGTCGGACTACTTCGGCAGATGTACCGGATTCCTGTAGAGATTTCAGCAAAAATTGCAGGAAACAGAATAACACGACAATATATTAACAACACATTGCAAACAAAACCAAGTGATCCGAAAGACAAGATATTCCTGCTTTACGATTTGGATGTTCCTGAAATGCTCGAAAGACTACGAGCCATTTCAAACACCATACTTCTTGCATCGAATCCTTGCTTCGAGCTGTGGTATATTTTGCACTATACCAATCATTCACACGCCATCAGTTCAGAGGAATGTGTCGGCAAGTTTGAAAGAATATGCCACGAATACAAAAAAGGAAAGATTTCGTGCAAGTTGGGGGCTAAATTGAATGAGCATAAAGAAAAAGCAATGGTTAGAGCAAAAAAGCTTCCCCCCTATGAAAATCCGTCCACTTCTGTTTATTTATTAATTGATGTATTAGAAGAAGCCAGTAAAAACATGATATAGCTGAAAGTAAAACCTCTTGACCTTTAAACCGGATAAAACCATGAGCAACATCGGTAAAATTGAACGGGAAACCCAAAACCGTGTAATCGCCTTATTTCAGGATGAACTAAAATATCGTTATCTGGGTAATTGGGAAGAGCGGGAATGCAACAGCAATATAGAAGAGGGGATTCTATCCGATTGGCTTACGGAAAGTGGTTATAGTCAAAACCTGATTGGCAAAGCCTTATATGAGTTTAGCAAAGTTGCCAACGACCAGAGTAAGTCGCTATACGATGTTAACAAAGAGGTTTACTCCAAGCTTCGCTACGGGGTCAATGTTCAGCCTGAAATTGGTCAGAACAAACAAACAGTGTGGCTGATTGACTGGGAGCATCCGCTTAAAAATGATTTTGCCATTGCCGAAGAAGTTACGGTTAAAGGCATTTATAAGAAACGCCCGGATTTGGTACTTTATATCAATGGTATCGCTATTGGTGTACTTGAATTAAAGCGGAGTACAGTTTCCATTTCCGAAGGTATCAGACAAAACCTGGATAATCAGAAACATATTTTTATTAAACCTTTTTTCACAACCCAACAATTTATACTGGCTGGCAACGACATTGAAGGACTCGCCTATGGGACTATCGAAACCCGGGAAAAGTACTTTTTGAAATGGAAAGAGGTCAGTGAAGGAATCAATAAGAACGATCCGTACCTTTTAGAGCTTACCAAACCCATTCGTGATCGGTCTGCCAAATACGATTATACCCTGGATAAACATATCGTTGAAATGCTCAATAAGGAGCGATTATTGGAATTGATTCATGACTTTATCGTGTTTGACCGGGGGATTAAAAAACTTTGCCGTCACAACCAGTATTTTGGTGTTAAAGCATCCCGGGATTTTATCCGTCGTAAAGAAGGTGGCATTATTTGGCACACCCAGGGCAGTGGAAAAAGTTTAACTATGGTATGGTTGACCAAATGGATCAGGGAATACAATCCGCATGGCAGGGTACTCATTATTACTGACCGCGAAGAACTGGACGAACAAATCGAAAAAGTCTACAACGGCGTTTCAGAAAAGATATACCGAACTAAAAGTGGAAAAGATTTACTTAGTAAACTGAACGACAACTCGCCATGGTTGATGTGTTCCCTAGTTCACAAATTCGGTGGAAAAGATGAAGGTGATGTAGATGAATTTCTGAAAGAACTGAAAAGTAATCTTCCCAAAGACTTTATAGCCAAAGGTGACATATACATATTCGTAGACGAGTGTCACAGGACTCAGTCTGGAAAGCTGCATGAGGCAATGAAGAACTTGCTTCCAAATGCTTTGTTTATCGGGTTTACCGGAACTCCACTATTGAAGGCTGATAAACAGACCAGCATGGAGATTTTTGGCAGGTATATCCATACCTATAAATTTGATGAAGCAGTTGCTGATAAAGTAGTTCTCGATCTACGTTACGAAGCCCGTGACATCGAACAAAAGATAACCTCACTCGATAAAATTGACGAATGGTTCGACCTAAAAACCAAAGGACTGACTGAGTTTGCCAAAACAGAGCTGAAGCAAAAGTGGGGAACATTGAAGAAAGTTTTTAGTTCGAAGTCACGTCTTGAAAAGATTGTCATAGACATGATGATGGATATGGAGAAAAAGGAACGGCTGCAAAACGGCAGAGGTAATGCCATGTTAGTCTCTGATAGCATCTATAATGCCTGCCGTTATTTTGAGCTATTTCAGAAGGCTGGACTTAAAAATTGTGCCATCATCACATCGTTTGTTCCTAACCATACTGACATTAAAGGAGAAGAAACCGGAGAAGGCTATACTGAAAAATTGCAGCGTTTCGAAATCTACCGAAAAATGTTGGCGGACTATTTCAACGAAAATCCGGAAACAGCAATGAATAAGGTCGATCAGTTTGAAAAAGAAGTAAAGACAAAGTTCGTTGACGAACCCGCCCAGATGAAATTGCTGATTGTGGTAAATAAACTACTAACCGGGTTTGATGCTCCGGCAGCAACCTACCTTTATATAGACAAGAAACTGAAAGATCATGGATTGTTTCAGGCAGTATGCCGCGTCAATCGCCTCGATGGTGATGATAAGGATTACGGTTATATTATTGACTACATGGATTTATTTGACAGCCTTGAAAAAGCTTTTAATAGCTATACTTCGGGAGCTTTCGATGCCTATGAAAAATCGGATGTTGAAGGCTTGCTAAAGGATCGGCTAAAAAAAGGGAAGGAACGTCTTGACGAAGCATTGGAAGCGATCAAAGCCTTGTGTGAACCTGTAGAACCACCTAAAGATACCCTTACCCATATTCGTTACTTCTGTGGAAAAGACACCAAGAACCCGGACGATCTGAAAGATACAGAACCAAGAAGGGTTGCATTGTATAAATTGACCATAGCATTGATCCGTGCTTATGCAAATGTTGCCGATGATATGAAGGAGGCAGGTTATTCGGATAAAGAGGCAGAGCAAATCCGCAACGATATAAGGGACTTTGAAAACCTGCGGAAGGAAATCCAACTTGCGAGTGGCGATTACATTGATCTAAAGCAATACGAACCCGCTATGCGCCATTTGATCGACAGTTATATTGGAGCAGACGACAGTCGGATACTAGCCAACTTTGATGATTTAAGCCTGGTTGAATTGCTGATAGAACAAGGAGAAATGGCATTAGAAAAGTTGCCTGAAAGTTTCAGGAAAAATAAGGATGCGATGTCGGAAACAATCGAGAATAACTTGCGGAGGGTAATCATTGAAGAGAGTCCGACAAATCCGATGTATTACGAAAAGATGAGTGTCCTTCTGAATGAACTTATTCAAATGCGCAAGGTGGAGACCTATAACTACGAACAGTACCTGAAGGATATTATCGCACTTTCCGGAAAAGTTAAGAAGCCTGAAAAAGCTGGAGATTATCCTATCACTCTGGATTCTTCTGCCAAGCGCAACCTTTACGACAACTTGGGCAGAAAAGAAGGCCTGACTCTGGAAATGGATGAAAAAATAAGACACACAAAACGCGATGGTTGGCGAGACCACAAGATGAAGTTGAGGGAAGTTAGATATGCCATTCAGGAAGTACTCGATAAGTATGAAGTCAATGAACCAGATGCAGAGGGATTGCTTAACCTGGTGAAAAATCAAAAGGATTATTAGATGGGGCAGATTGCCATTAGTGATATTACGATTGATGTGATTCGGAAAGACATCCTGAACATCCACCTTGCCGTTTATCCCCCTCTAGGGAGGGTTAGGCTTGCTGCACCACTAAATGTTAGTGATGATGCCATTCGTCTGTTTGCTGTCTCAAAACTGGCATGGATTAAGCGTAATCAGCGAAAATTTGAAGGACAAGAACGAATTGCTCCACGTGAATTCAAGAACAGGGAGAGCCACTATTTTCGTGGGCAACGATATTTAATGAATATTATTGAAGTTGATGCTCCACCTAAAGTTATTCTGAAAAACAAAACTTACATTGATCTATACGTTCGACCAGAAACTCCAACAGATAAGCGGCTCGAAGTGATGAATGAGTGGTATCGGGTTCAATTAAAAAACCAGATTCCCGACCTGATAGCAAAATGGGAAGAGAAGATGAATATCAAGGTCAGCGAATGGCAGGTCAAACAAATGAAGACTAAATGGGGTTCATGCAACATCGAAGCAAAACGGTTATGGATCAACCTTGAACTTGCCAAAAAGCCTGAACATTGTCTGGAATACATTATCGTACACGAAATGGTACACCTTTTAGAACGACATCATAACGACAGGTTTCACTATCTTTTGGAAACATACTTGCCTAATTGGAAACAGCTAAAGACTGAACTCAATCAGTTGCCAGTAAGCCACGCGGATTGGGGGTATTAAATAATGTAGGTTACCCACATTATTTATTTATAGGAGGAGCCTGAGATATAACAATCACAAATGTACAAGCATGAAAAAGTTGAATAGATTAGCAAATGCAACACAAATTGACAATTCTGTAAACTTGGGACTATTGCTGGATTTTGGAGTAGCTTTTCCAGAAGAACGTCCACTGACTCCGGAAGAGTATTTGAGAGGTGGTAGTAGGAGTATCATTCTTAATGTAGCAGCGTTCTTTCTTGGATTCAAATCTTACAATTCAAAACTTAATGACAACAGAGAATTTTTGGGTGCTATTTTCGGAGCAGAAAATAATGGCTTTGCCAATGAAATATACGACAAAATAAAAGCTATCGAAAAAACTGGGAAAAAGGTTAGCATTATTAATACTTTTTGTAGTCTAAAACTCTTTGAATGTTTTTTTACAACTGAAGAAGAAGACGAAACGCAAACGCATGCAGAGTTTGAAAGAAATCTCTTTAAGGCTTATTTAGTGCTAAATTCTTCATTCATAAGTGCGCAAAAAAGTGCAACTACTTCAACTAAGGAAATGGATGTTGAATTAAAAGCGCCAATGATGTTGTTTTGTAGTTTTTATCCAATTTCAGACAAAACAAATTACGATATAGGTCAAATATGGGTAACCCAACTTGTAAAAGCTATTTATCTTTTTCAATATTTGGAAGCTAATCCAAGGACAGAGGTGTTATTAAAGTCTTTTCTCGACTATTTTAATAGTCCAACATGGCCTGTCTATCTCAAAAGGTTACTACCGCTAACAATTCCTGCGATTAAAAATGACCGTGAGGGACATACTGATATTACCGTAACATCAGGAGACAATTTTGAAGACGACTGCGCTTTCATTGAAAAATTGATTGTTCATGACAATGATGAATTAGAGGAAAACGATTTTTTAACTATCCGGGCAAAACCACTATACAAAATTGAAGAAGGAGTCTATCGAATTATTTTTAACCTCTTCGTTGTTGAAAAAATATTCAAAGGTTTATATTTTTTACTTCGTGATGTAAATGATAGGTTACCTAAAGGGCAGAAAATACCAGGGTGGAAAGGAATTTACTGTTACGAGTTCTCAGAGCAAACACTTTTGTACAGAATAATGGATGTTATCTACCCTGATAAATGTATAAGATTTTCTGGAAAAGAGCTTGCTGATAAAAAGATTGACGGTGCTCCAGATTATTACGTAAGAAAAGGGAATAATATTATGGTCTTTGAATCTAAGGACTTCTTAATAAAAGCGGAATTAAAAGCATCCTTTGACTATACGATATATAACGAAGAGTTTGCAAAAACACTTTATTATGAAGAACTCCCAAACGGAAAGGAAAAAGCAGGTGCTGTCATGCAATTAATCAACAGCATACGTAGATTGCTTCGTAACGAATTTCTTCCGGATACGGAATACTACTTTAAAGATGTTTTTATTTACCCTATATTAATAACTCATGATCATCAGTATGATGTTCCAGGTCTTAGTAGCCTTATAAACTATTGGTTCCAACAGGAGTTGGAGGTATTAAAGGCCGAGGGCTTTTTTATTCATCAGATAAAACCTTTAGCAGTTGTTAATATTGATTCCCTTATTTATAATTCAGTTGGGTTGACTGAAAATACCCCTTTGCATGAAGTATTAAATGCGTACTTTAATAGTAGTAAGTTAAGGGCTGGAGTAAAGTTTAGAACTGTAGAAGAAGCTAGAGAGTTTAGAATGTCCAGCTTTAATCCTTTTTCATTATTCATTGATAAGTATTTTAAAAAGCAAGGCATAATAAAAGTACCACCAATACTGGACTTGGTTGGTTCAGCATTATTTAAGGAAGAGGTAGAAAAAAGTTAATGTCTCATAAATATTCTTCAAGACTAAAACAACCGACTATGTATGTTGATGTGGGTAAGAGTTGAGAACTTGACAAGGGAGAAATTCCCGATTCTATGGGTATATAAATATCAATCCCAGGAAGAGTGTTAAGGAGAACAAAGAGGTGGGGCTAATATCATTCGGTATTCATCGACTTTGAAAAATACCTTTATGAAGTGATTGTCGAGTGAGGACAATCTGCTTGAACATTTCATGGGCGACCAGAATATACCAAATATGATATAAAACGGCAAAATAAGTGTTAAAAGCTATATCTCGAAAACCTTCGAATAAACAGTGTGTTTTGTACATTATTTTAGGCATGGTTGCAGAAGAAGAAAATGTTTGTGTTGATTGACTTAACTTGTTTTAAAATCAATGTCTTATGAGTGTATGGGTGTTGTTTTATACTAGGTTTCTATTGAAACTATGCTAAAAACATGAAACAGATGAGGTCTAAATATTTTGTTTGTCGATTTGAAAGTCAAGTATTACACTGGCGAAGTTTAGCTTAAAGCGTTGATTCAATATGTGATAGTTAGGGATAACTGTACATCTGGCTAACTTTTAACCAAGTCCAATTCAGATGATTAGAACTTGCAATATCTGCACTCCTATCTGAAAGTAAGAAGTTTTTGGAGACAAAATATAACTTGAAAAGAGTGCCGAATGTAGGCCAATGAGTTATTATAAATATGCTTTGCTAATTGATGTTGTGCAAATGTTGTGCAAATTGACTAAAATGGAAAAGTCAACCACTGATTAACAGGCGATTGACTTTTGTTTAGTGATCCTACCGGGATTCGAACCCAGATCATAAGAACCGGAATCTTACATTCTATCCATTGAACTATAGGACCAATTTATTTTAGCGATGGCAAAAATAGCAAATCTTGAATTTAATCAGCCTCTTTATTCCAAAAACATAAAAATCTCAAGTCTTTTTTATTAACAAATACAAGTCGTGGCTATTTTTCAGGATATTCAGGATCTGGGTTGTTGATAATTTTATCGATGGCTATTCCCTGAAGATAGTTTATTCTGCTACTTTTGAGGTTAATAAATCCACCATATGACCACAGAAGAATTATTGAAAGAATGCCGTCTTGTGTTTGAAGAATATTTTCAGTCACTTATTATTGATTCTCCTGATAATCAGCAGAGAGTGGAAGATATTCGTACGCATTCACTGCGAGTGGCAAGTAACTCTTTAATGCTTGCAAAAATCTTATTGCAAACCGAGGAGGATAAGCATATCGCTGAAATCATTGCTTTATTTCATGATTATGGTAAGGCAGTCATGATTGTTCAAGGTACTGAATCTCCAATAAATATACAGCATAATCATGCAGCCTTGTCGGCCAAGCTTATACAGCAGATGGAATTCTATCCTAAATTGTCGGCTGATGTTCAATTAATTATTCTGAAGTCGATCGAAGGTCACAATAAGCTTAAACTTCCAAAACTTGATAATGAGCAGCAAACTCTTTTTGCACGCCTGCTTCGTGATGCCGATAAACTGGATATTTTCGAAACTTCATATCGGTTTTTCAAGGAAAAGTATGGTTTTCAGCCTTTGATGACCATGGATTTGATTAATCATGTTGAGATTTCGGATAAGATTATAAAAAGTGTTTTGGCCGGGAAAACAGCAGCAGTTGAGGACATGAAAACCATGAACGATTATCGGTTGTTGCTTTTGTCGATGGCTTTCGATCTTAATTTTAAGTACACCTTCCGAATATTGAGTGAGAAACAATACATCCAAAAAATATACGAGACCTTGCCTAAACGCGACCAGATTATCGATGCCTATCGTGGAATCAAGCTGTTTGTCGAGAATAAATTTGTTTCCTGAAAGTCGCACTTTTAGTAGTTTTAAGCATGAGTAAACGGTTGGTCTGTATCTGTAATATGGTTACTGAGAAAGAAATTCTAGCCGCATTGACGAAAGGTGCGAAATCAACTTCCGAAATTCAAAAAATGACACGAGCAGGAACCAGTTGTGGTCGGTGTTTGCCATGGATTGATTCGATGGTAGAAGAATTCGTAACCAGCCAGCCCGATAATCCACAGCAACGTATTGATTTTGATGAATAAACTAAATTTCAGAGTCCGGATTGCCCACTGACTAATGCGACTGAAAACTTTTACAGTTTTAGCTTACCCGTTTTATTCCTGAAAAATTTTCACGGTATTGACCCGGAGTACAGCCTTTGTTTTTCCTGAAAATCCGGTTAAAATTAGAAATGTTATAGAACCCGCAACTGACAGCAATCTCAGCAACAGTTTGATTGGTTTCAGTAAGCCACCTACAAGCAAAACCAATGCGGTAATCGTTCAGAAAATCGACAAACGATTTTCCTGTACGTTTCTTTATTAAACGCGACAATGTTGTTTCGGTGATATTCAGAAATTGGGCAACATCATTGATCCATATTTTCTCCTGATAATTCTGCTCAATGTATTCGAATGCTTTTTTAATTTGATTACTGTTTGCAAAATCGGTGGTATTCATTTCTCCCGAACACAAAAGTTTTTGGTTTTCAGAAACAGAAAGGATATGCAGTACCGAAATTAATTCAATAAAAGCGTCCATTCCGTTTTTTTGCGATAATCGCTGCAATTGAGGTGTGATTTGTCGTGTTGTTTCTTCTGAAAATAAAATACCCCGTGATGCATTATTTAGTAATTCTCTGACAGGTTTCATCATGTTCCTGGCTAGTAAGCTTTCATGAATCAGGTCGCGGTGAAACTGAATAGTAATTTCATGAATACGTTCGCTTTTACATTGCCCATTGTTCCAGCCATGATAGATGTTTGGCCCTATGAGTACCAGTTCTATTTCATCGATCAGGCTTTTGTGATCGCCAACGATTCGTTCAGCACCACTTGCGTAATGGATAAAATTCAGTTCAAATTCAGGATGAAAATGTACCGGAAAGTCGAACTTGCTTTTCACCCGATCGAAAACGAGCAGGCAATCGCCTTGCGACAATGGTGTTATTTCACGCTGGATGTTGTTCACTGGTCTATTCATTTATTGAAATTAAAAACTGGTAGTCGCGAAGATAATATTGTTGAAATTCAGAAGTGAATTATAGCCTGAATTTTTTATCGTTGTGTGGATTCCTGATTCTTTTTTTCTGCTGTGAAGGGTTTCTGATTAAAATAAGCAGCGTTCTAGCTTACACTTTAAATCAAAGCAGGCTGTTCTAGTTGGGAACAGCCTGCTTTGTATTTTAGAACAATGTGACTGAATATTATTTTGTGGAACTTACTGGCGCGGTTATATGTTGTTCAGTTGATTGTTGCGGATTTGCCATTCCCGATTTCTTTTTGTAGGGTAGGGGCTCCCAGCCCATAAAAAACAGGAGGACAAAGAATCCCAGAATGTAGGCAACAATGATGTGCCAACCTGCCTTCATCCAGCCAAATACTGATCGGGCCTCATGAAATTTGGATGTAATCGCGACTCCGGCTGACGACCCAAACCAAATCATTGACCCGCCGAAACCGACTGCATAAGCCAACATACCCCAATCGTACCCGTTTTGTTCCAGTGCAAGTTTTGTCAGCGGAATATTATCGAAAACGGCAGAAACAAATCCCAATGAAAACGCGGTATGCCACGATGCTGCCGGAAGTTCTTCGACCGGCATTAACGATGCACAGGTGACCAGTGAAAGAAGGAAAATTGATCCGCTGATGGCATTTTTGGCTTCATTCCAATCGGTATCCTTGAAAAATGCCCCAATTCCAATGGCAATCCAGACACCGAGTGCTGGGAAATCAAAGAAGACGTTGGTTAAAATAGTCATTAGTAAAATCATGACAACGATTCCAATGCGCCACCAGTCAATAACCACGTTTAGCGTGGCATCTTTCTGTATGCGTTGGTATTTATCTTGTTGTATGGATGCGAAAATTGAAAAGAAAACGAGAGCAGTTCCTGCAGCGATATATCCATGAAGAACATTCCATGGTGAAACGCCTTCAATCCACATTAGAGTAGTTGTGGTGTCACCAATAACGCTGCCCGATCCACCGGCATTGCTTGCAGCTACAATCGCCGCAATGTAGCCCAAATGAACCTTACGGTTGAATACAACCAGCGCGATGGTTCCGCCGATCAATGCAGCAGCAATATTGTCGAGGAACGAAGATATGGTGAAAACGGCAATGAGCAGAACCAATGGGCCTTTCCAGTCGTTGGGCAATAGCTTGGGGAGATATTCTGGCAGCCTCGATTGTTCGAAATGTCTGGCGAGAATAGCAAATCCAATCAAAAGTCCAAGTAAGTTTAAAAGGGTACTCCATTCTCCAACCCGCATCTGCTTGTGCAAAACCTGATCTAAAAATGGCACGTGTCCAAACAAATGTTCGGCTAAATTAAACTCCGGAAGAAAAATGAATTTAAAAATTAAGATTGAAGCTAGTCCAAGAAGACCCACCAATAGTGTGTGGCGATGAAATAATGCAACGCCGAGTAGCGTTAGTCCGAAAAGTAAGAACTCGGGACGGATCCCCAAAATCAAAGGTGCAATTTGTGCCAGAATCATAATTTTTTGGTTATTAGAATTTAACACATTAAAAGAACTTCAA
>Ga0302296_1002094_pt1 | contig 13723 bp, 12 predicted proteins | sample III_Fen_N3_1_FD_194546 | JGI IMG/M metagenome (GOLD analysis project Ga0302296, IMG submission 194546) | Peat permafrost microbial communities from Stordalen Mire near Abisko, Sweden - III_Fen_N3_1 | ecosystem: Environmental > Terrestrial > Soil > Wetlands > Permafrost | place: Sweden: Abisko... | reverse complement strand
AATCAAATGATAGTTGCTCAACGAAAATCGATCCCTGAACTACAGGATATTATTAAAGAGAAAAAAAACATTCTCGTACTAGGATGCGGAACATGCGTAACCGTATGTTTGGCAGGTGGTGAACGGGAAGTTTCCATTATATCATCGGCATTGCGAATTGCCTCAAAGAAGGCAGGCGAAGCCATCAAAGTAAATGAACTGACCATTGAACGCCAATGCGACAATGTGTTTATTGAAACGGCAGCTGATGAAATTAAGAAATGCGATGCGGTTCTTTCGTTGGGTTGTGGTGCAGGGGTTCAGGCCATTGCAGAGCGCTATCCCGATAAGCCGGTTTATGCGGGATTGGATACGGCCTTCTTGGGAATCCTTGAATCGCGTGGCGTTTGGACCGAAAAATGTGCCCAGTGCGGCGCTTGTGTCCTTGCCGATTTTGGCGGTATTTGCCCGGTAACCCGTTGTGCAAAACACATGTTGAACGGTCCTTGTGGCGGTTCACGCATCGACCGGTGTGAAATCAGCCCCAACCAGCCTTGTGCATGGCAGTTGATTTATAAAAGGCTAAACGATATTGGCGAAACCAATAAGCTGAAGAAAATATATCCGGCAAAAAATTGGAGCAAAAGCCTCGACGGCGGCAGCAGGACGATTATCAGGGAGGATCACAGGATTTGATTATTCCATAGAGATTATTGTAATGATGATGTACAACTGAAAAATTACAGTATCTTGTGTGTGTTGGCATTCAATGTGAAAAAGTCCGTCTAAATAAGAGAATTTTAAAAATAGAAAGGAAACACGTACCTTTGATAAGTTGAGAATACATTACATAAATAAACTATGAAAAAAATAATTAAGATTTCATTTTTAGTATTATTTGTAATACTTGCATGCAAAAAGGAAAAAAGTGATAACCCTACAAATGGTAAAAATACAGCTGCGTTTAATCCCAACGTGAGCTATGGGACTTTAACCGATCAGGACGGTAACATTTATAAAACAGTAACCATTGGCACCCAAACATGGATGGCTGAAAACCTGCGTACCACCAAGTATCGCGATGATAGTGACATACCCATTATAACCGACAATACAGACTGGAATGGCTTAACCACCGGAGCATATTGCAATTACAATAACACTACAAACGCGGATACCATTGCCACCTTCGGACGGTTGTACAATTGGTATGCAGTTAACGACAGCCGCAAAATAGCTCCCGCCGGCTGGCATGTACCAACCGATGCCGATTGGACAACATTAACAACCTATTTGGGTGGCGATGCTGTAGCAGGTGGTAAAACGAAAGAATCCGGAACAACGCATTGGACCAGCCCAAACAAGGGAGCAACCAATGAGAGCGGTTTTACATGCTTGCCCTCAGGCAGCCGCTGCAACAGCGTTGGCATGTTCGATAACCTTGGCTACTACGGCTACTATTGGAGTAGCACTCCGTATCAGTACGATGCCAACAGCGCCTTGGAACGAGGGCTGGCCTACAGCGATTCCGGTTACCTCTGGAGCATCAGCTCCGTGACATGCGGGGTCGCCGTGCGGCTGGTGAAGGACTGATAATTTGACTTAGTTGACTGTTTTTTGACTGTTCAAAAGGAAAAATCAATTGGGAAAATGAAATTAAACAAGCAGATTGAACAACAGCGAAACCCAACACGCACCATTGTTAATTGACGTTGCAGTAAAGGGTTCAAGGTTTTCTCTCTTGCCAAAGTTATGTGTAACTTGATGGGCTATACGCAAGTGATGTCAAAACATAGGGAAAGCGATGAATCAAGATCGAATGATTCATCGCTTTTTAGTTTAAGAAGGGCTGAACTTAAAAATTGAAGCTCAAAATTGATGTACTATTCAAAAAAAAGCACACGTATCCCAATAAACTTTCGGATTTTGTTAATCTGGCTGCTTTTCCCCGCCTTTTTTCTTTGATGGAAGATTGCAGAATTTGGCAGAATTGGTAGAGACAAGGCAATGCCTTGTCTCTACTGCCATACACGTTTTTAATTGAATTTGTGGAATCTGTTGTCTATTTTTGTTTTTGAATCATCTGTGTGATAATAGCCGGGGTAACATGTTTTTTTGTTTACCCACACGAAACATCATACAGCAAAAAAAATAGATATGAACTCAAAACCATACAAATTCGGAATCGCGCTTAGCGGAGGAGGGGCTCGTGGAATCGTTCACATTGGCGTTCTCGAAGCTCTTCATAAATACGGAATCAGGCCCGAAATTATTTCAGGAGCCAGCGCAGGTGCCCTGATTGGCGCCTTTTATGCTTCAGGAATGGAACCACTGGAGATTCTTGAATTGGTGAAGTCGAACAAGATGGTGAAGATGTTTAAATGGCAACTTCCCTCGAGCGGATTGGTCGATATCAAGAAAATTTTATCGCTTCTGGAGCAAAATATTGAAAAGGACGACTTTGCCAGCCTCAAAAAATCATTCTATTGTTCGGTGGTCAACCTCAACAGCGGCCTTTCCGAAATTAAACATGAAGGAAAGCTCTTCCAGTGGGTGTTGGCTTCGGCTTCGATTCCAATTATTTTCGAGCCTCAGATTATCGATGGTTTTACTTATGTGGATGGCGGTTTACTCAACAACCTTCCGGTCGACTGCATTCGCGATCAATGCAGTATCCTGATTGGCGTAAATGTGAACCACGACGGAGCAGAAGAGAACATCTCGGGGATAAAAGCGATAGCCGAACGAGCTTTTCGCCTGGCAATGAGCCAGAATGTGAGAGAAAGCCTTTCCAAATGTAATTTTGTGATCGACCCTCCTGAAACCAAAAAATATAACACCTTCGATTTTAAAAAAGCCGACGAAATCTACAAGATCGGCTTTGAAGAAACAGAAAAACGAATTCTTGAAATATTCGATTCTATCGATTTGGGTCGGGTTATTCAGGAAAAAATAAAGAGACAATAATTATAAAACGAATTACGTTTCTATATTTGAGCAGGATAGCAGCAAATAAATCAAAAAGCTGGCTATATTTGTAACGTCTACCTAAGCCTACCGTATTGATTTACGAAATTAATTATTTCAACAATTGAAATTTTTATCAATTTAAATTATATCAAATGAAAAAGTTATTGTTTGTTTTATCTGTTATGGTGTTGGTTTCATGCGGTCAACACAAAAAAGAAATTGCCCGAATGCAGGCAAAACAGGATAGTATTGCGCAGTTAGGCGTTCAAAAGGACAATACGATCCTGCAATATATCGGCGCAATGAACGAAATTCAGACGAACCTGGATTCGATCAAAACAATCGAAAAGATCGTTTCTGTACAAACGACTCCCGGTACAGAACTGAAAGCTGAAGCTAAAAAACGAATTATTGAAGATGTTGCTCAAATCAACAATCTGCTTCAGAAAAACAAAGAGTTAGTAAAATCGCTTCAGGGAAAACTTCGCAATTCGAATTTAAAAATTGCCGAACTCGAAAAGATGATTGAAATTCTGAACAAACAAGTAGGTGATAAAGATTCAGAAATTGCCAGCCTGAAACAGGAATTGGAAAAACTACATGTCGATGTTGCCGGATTGAACCAGAAAATCGAAACCATTACTGCTGAAAGCGAAAAAACAATCAAGGAAAAAACACAAACCATCGATGCACAAACCGTCGCTTTGAATACCGGTTTTTATGCCTTTGGAACGAAAAAAGAACTGACAGAAAAGAATGTGATTGAAAAAGAAGGTGGCGTTTTAGGTATGGGCAAAACCATCAAAATAAAGAAAGAATTTAACCGCGACTATTTTCAGAAAATTGACATTCGCGAGTTCAAACAATTACCGCTCAATACCAAAAAAGCTAAATTGGTTTCCTATCATCCGGACGGTTCGTATCATTTTACGTTAACCGCTAAAAAAACTGTTGAAAACCTGGTTATCGACAAACCGGAAGATTTCTGGAAAGCATCGAAATACCTGCTGATTGTAGTTGAATAAATTATTAGAAATAGGAAAAAGGAAATGGGAAATACCAGGTTGTAGGTTGCCCTATTTGCTTTCTTCCCATCCAATAGATATACCGAAGAGGTTCCGGAAACGGAGCCTCTTCTTTTCTGAACGGTCGGAAAAGTAATAGAGATCCTTTTCATAAATCGAATGCCGACTGTTGTCAACAATATCGATTGTTCTTTTGTTTTTAGTAATATGAAAAGTTGAAAGTCGAATATTACTTATGGATCATTTAATTCGTGCAAAAAAAATTAGTTATTAACTTAAAAAATGAATCAATGAGAAAATTAGTTGTGATTTTAATGATGGTATGTTTTTCAACTACCATGATTTTTGCTCAAACAGTTAAAAAAGTTGAGAAACAGGCAAAAAAGACCACCACCGAAGTTAAAGCGGTAAAAGCTGATGCAAAACAAGATGTAAAAGCCACAAAAGAAACTGTAAAAAAAGATGTTACAACGGTTAAAACCGATGCCAAACAAGTAGCTGCGCCATTGAAAAAAGATGGCACCCCCGACAAAAGATTTAAGGACAGCAAAAACGCGAAAGCTCCGGCCGCAGGACCTCTGAAAAAAGACGGAACGCCTGATATGCGTTATAATGCTAATAAAAAGAAATAATTCAATTTTTTTAATTTCAGGATAGGCCATTCCAATAAGGGATGGCCTTTTTTAGATCCGGACCAGGAATGTCTTCCAAAAGGCGCATGAATCGTGCAACCTGGACTTCATGCCAGGCACTACGTGCCATACGAAGTTCTATTTATTGCCAGTTCGTTGTTTTCGATTTTGTCGCTTCGCTTTTCATTAGGTGCTACCCACTTTTTTGCCGTTTTCATTAGTCATTTTCTTCATAATAATAGGAGTAGTCAATCCCTTTCATAAATATTTCGCGGTCGCTTATTTTGCTGGTAAGTGCTTTTTTCAAAAGTGTTTTTAGAACACTACTTTTGGTTGGACTTAGCATCATTGCGTTCATGTAATCCCGCTTGCTTATTTTACTCCAATCAACGCATTTTTTGAGGCGTTTTTTTAGTATCAAATCCAACCATATCCGGGTGCTTCTCCCATTACCTTCCATAAAAGGGTGTGCAATGTTCATTTCTACATATTTGTTTGCGATTTCGTCGAATGAGGTTTCGGGCATTGCTTCTATTTGCTTTAATGTGTCGCCTAAAAAGCGCGATACGGCAAAATGAAAGCCACCTTTTGAAATATTTTTTTGCCTGATTTGCCCCGCAAAATCATACAATCCGCCAAACAAATAAGCATGTATTTGTTGCAAACCTTTGGTTGAACCAACTTCTATGCTGTTGATAAAAGTACTTTCGAACAGTGAGTATGCTTTTGTTTTGCTTTTCCCGTCAATGCTTTCATCGCTGAATGTAAACCATTCAATAAACCGGTTTGCCTTTTTGCCCGGAAATTCTTTGCCTAAGGCAATAATGCCGGTGTAATCGAGCATATCAGCCAGACGCTTTTTGCCGTCAGGTGCAAGAAATTTCAACTGGGTAGTGGCACTAACCACTTGGCTATTTTCTTTTCTCAGCTTCGCTTTAAGATATTTCCAATAGTTGCGGGTTTTGGTGTAGTCGTCCTGGTCGGTAAGCAAAGCTACAATATCCAACACACTAAACCACCACTTGGCGTTTTGCTCGTCCCAAACAGCTCGCACTTCGCGGTCGTCAAAAAAACGTATGGATATTTTTGTATTGGTCATCATTTGAATGTTACCTGAGCTGCCACTTTAAAACTTTCTGTCCAAAGGTATGATATTTATATCTTGTAGTTGCTGTCTGCTTCAACATGTTGCAATGACTGCCAACGTTCTATAAATACTCGAAGGACGGGAATAAATGACGATTTCCTGTCAATCCCGATTAACCGGGCTTGAGCGGAAAGATGCACACCGAAAACCACCGCTGCCGCATTTGTAGCTGATTGAACTAAATCCGCCTTCTCGGATAGCTGTTTTAAAATTACCCGATTTTTTCTATCCTCATGAATTACTGCAAAAAACAGAAAACGGTCGCAAAGTACATAGCCCTGAACCCGGCGAGTGTAGTTCAACTCCGACTCATCGCTGGGTCTTGCAGACCGCTCAGAGTCCTATTTATTAGCAGCCGTTTTTCTTCTATTTTTCGTTTTAGATATCTTGAGACTGCTTGATAAGTTACTCAATCAAAGTAAAAGTCGTTTTATGTGGAGGCGTAACCATTAAAGTTATACCATGCATTCCATGAGCTCCAGGATGAACTAAACTAATGTCATTGAAGCTTACTTCAGATTCAACGGCTACTATTATCAATTTTTCTTTGTCAATCCAATAAGAACCAATTATTTTGCCACTTTCAACTTGACGAAAATCGCCTTGAAATCCCTCGTTAGTAATAATACCGTTAAAATCAATTCGAAAACAATTGTGACCATTCTTCATTTCGAGTCCAATAAGTTTGTTTTGATTCTTCCAACCTTTATTTATGAATGATCCATTTTCAGTCTTACTTGTGTTCCAAGATTTACCAAAATCAATATATGAATTTGGAAGTTCAAATAATCTGTCATTTTCTGAATAGTCAGAATTTATAGAAAAACTTCTTTTATTTCCATCCACAAAAGTTCTATTTAGTTCTTTCCCATTTTTAGTGTAAGTCACTAAAACTTTTGAAAGTTCCAAATCTTTTTTTGATTTAATCACCGGTTGTTTAGTCACTTCAAAATGTACACACGAGTCAAGGCTGTATTCTAATCTAATATCTCCAGTTTGTATCGAATCTAAGGCTTTAATTTGTATGTTAGAAATAAACTCTTCATCATTTTTCGTTTGCAGAAAATGTTCGTTATGACTATTTGTTTTCTTCTGATACTTGTATTCTTTGCCTAAAATATAGTTGTATTTCAACAGAAATTTAGGTGTTTTCTCGCTGAACACACTTGTCGTACTTAAAAGTAGAATGAATGCTAACGTTTGAATGAATTTTGTCATATTTCTATTTTTTAAAATGGCTGCTAACACCTGTATCTCCACAAACCTGTGGATATATCGTTATTGTCTGATTGTATTTTATTTGTTAAAATGCTATTTGTTGGCAAGGTGCGTTTGTAGAGGTTCATTTTCAGTTAAAATTTTAGGCTTCGAAAAAACTAACACAGTTTGATTGAATAAAACATAACCTTGATACCATACAAACTTAGGTTAATAGATTTAAAAATCAAACTAATAATGAATCTGATACATGCAGAGAATAGTCACCTTTTAATAGTTGAAAAGTTTTATTTTAAGTGTGCTCACATCATCGAGATAAACATCTGAAGCTATATTATACGGATTTGGTGGCAGCTTTATTCCAAACTCATCGCCATTCATAGTCCTCTTTTTTACCCATTTTCCATCAACAAACTTTCCTTCTTCAACTGAAAGGAGTTGAGCATTTGGTTTGCGGGAATCAGCAGACTCATACCCAACATGACAAGCATTTCCGGATACAATAAATTCATCTTCAGAAATCTGAATGATCATCCCATATCCTTTAATAAGTGAATTCTTTTGCAAGTTATAGTCAGGCTTAAAGATAAAGTTACCAAGTTGAAAAGATGCCGGGGATGCACCATCACCTTCCATAAAACCGTTTATCCGATCTTCAACCTGGGCTTTGGTAATTAAGGACTTCAGATTATCGAGTACTTCATAAGCTTTCTTTATGGGATGGTTGCTATGGTAAACAGGATGATCGATACCAAATGGCGAAAAACCCATTGCTTTGAAATGTCCAAAACAAAAAAACGCTTTTGAAGCAGCACTTATCGTATCAGTCATCCAGATCGCACAGGCTTCGGGTAAAAGCAAAGGGTTGTTGTTGTGTACAAAATTTGCAGCCGATGAGCCGAATGTTGGTGAGTAATTATCGTTGGCAAGGATATCGATATCAGGAGCGCCGGCTTGCCAAATATCAAGCATGAGGTAATTGGGTCCGCCACTAGGCCAAACACCAGGGATAAGGTTGCCTCCCGAGGCATCCCAGGCATTTACGAATGTTGGAAGATGATGAATAGCTTTCCCTGCCTTTGCAAGTTCATTTACATACTTAGCGTAATTCCATGCCATAAAGATTTCATCGGTAGCTGGCGTTTTTCCAAAAACCTCTTCCCATGTACCTTTAGTCTTTGAACCATTAGCTACATAAGGCTCACGGATGTTGGGTTTTAATTTAGTAAGGTTATTGCTGATGTATTTCATTAATTCACCGGGAACTTGTTGTTCAAAAAGTTTGGTAGCTTCGGGCGAAAAATCCCTTGTACCTCCCAATAAACCAACCTCATTCTCAACTTGCATCATGATCACAGTACCCTGCTTATCAACCTGAGCAATTCGTTCCATCAACTTTTTATAAGCCGTCAAATCGGCATTTAAACAATTTCTATTCATGTTTGAAATTGCATTAGAAATTTTCCCGTCTTTAAAAATCATGCGTGGAAAACGTTTCATATCTGTTTTAACCCAATCGGGAGTATAATTTGACTCACCATTTTTCCAGCTTCCAAACCATAAAATAACTAGTTTCAGGTTATTATCAGATGCACTTTTCAGATGACTATCGATAAGTGAGTAATCAAAAGCACCTTCTTTAGGTTCAAATTGCTGCCAGTTAATAGGTAGAAAAACCGTATTCACATTCAGTGACCGAACGTGTGTCCAAATATCTTTCATGTGCTCAATGCTCGAGGCAGAAGAATTTAATAACTCAGCTCCAATAATTAGAAATGGCTCATTGTTTACATACAATTGTTTAACGCCATTCGTTTCTTGAATTATTGATGAATGGTTCGTTAAGTCCTCTGAATTTGAAGAATTATTAGCTTTATTACTTGCCATTAATAAAGCCGTTAATAGAGTAAAGACTAACGATAATTGAATTCTTTTCATGATATTTATCTTAATAAGTTTTGAAAATGTCCACACAAAGCAAGCTTAAAGTAAATGAAATTTTATCATTTTGAATAATCTGAATTCATGTCTTTACTTGCTACATTCAGATGCCTATCTTCGATATCCACATGTCAATCTTCAATATCTAGATGCTTATCTTCGAATGTCAGGAGCCTACTTGCTCATGTCAGATGCGTGTTCGCTACATCCAGATGTCTGTTCACGAATGTCAGATGCCTGTTCACGAATGTCAGATGCTTACTTGCTCATGTCAGATGCTTACTTGCTAGTGTCAGGAGCTTACTTGCTCATGTCAGATGCTTACTTGCTAATGTCAGGAGCTTACTTGCAAGTGTCAGATGCTTACTTGCTAATGTCAGATGCCTGTTCACTACATTCAGATGCCAATCTTCAATATCTAGATGTCAATCTTCGATATCCAGATGCTTATCTTCGAATGTCAGATGCCTGTTCAGGAATGTCAGCTGTTCACTTCCCAAGGTTAAATCAATATCGGAAGCTGCTTCCCCCCAAAAACTCGCGGAGGACCGAAGTGGGCGGTATTTCACGATCGTCGATGGGTTTGAAATACGATAAAAATTTCAGTAAACGGTTGCTTTCACTGAACTCAGGCTCACTTTCGGCGACTGCCTGAAGCAACAAATCGGCATATTTTTTCAATACGGCCAGCTCGTAAATAAGCGCCGAATTAAACATGACATCGGCATTTTCCTGGTATGGAAAAATGTTTTTGTCTTCTCCAGCACGAACACTGGGCCAGCGACGAATGGTTTCCTGAGCCGAATAGTTCCGGTATTTGCTGTCGCGGATCATTCGCCGGATCATCCGGTTGTCGGTCGTTGAAATATGGTTCTGATCGTCGATCGAAATTTGGGTCAGGGCCGAAAGGAAGATTTTAAACGTATTCTCCGGTTTTATATGGGGGACCAAATTGGGGTTCATTCCGTGGATTCCCTCAACAATCAAGATACTTCCCGGCGTTAACTGTAAGTTTTTTCCTGAAGGAATGCGTGTTCCAACTGTAAAATTAAATTTGGGCAATTCAATCATCTCACCGTTGAAAAGCTGGACAAGTTGCTGATTAAAAAATTCAACATCAATGGCCTCGATCGCTTCAAAATCGAATTCGCCGTTCAGGTCTTTGGGCGTTTTATCACGGTCGACAAAATAGTCGTCGAGCGAAATCATGGTAGGTTTCAGCCCATTGACAGCCAGTTGTACCATCAGCCGTTTGCTGAATGTGGTTTTCCCGGAAGCGGATGGCCCGGCAACCAAGACAACTTTTACCTGATCTTTGCGGTCGCGGATGGTATTGGCTATTTCGGCTATTTTTTTTTCGTGCAGCGCCTCCGAGACTTTAATGATATCGCCACTGAGCCCGTTTATCGTATTTTCGTTTAGGTTAGCCACATTCGGCACATCCAAAATCTCGGCCCAGTCTTTATGTTCCTGAAAAATTCCGAATAACTTGTCTTCTTTTGAATAAGGTTGAACCTCGCTGAATTTTTCAGGTTTGGGAATTCGCAATAGTAGTCCGTCGTAATACGGCACCAAATCGTAAACCTTCAGATAGCCGGTTGACGGAACCTGATCGCCATAGAAATAGTTGGCCTGATCGCCCATAAAATACAAATACGAGAACAGATTACCCTGTTGTTGAAAAAGCTTGGCTTTGTAAATCAGATTCTTTTTCCGGCAAATTTCAACCGCTTCTTCACTGGGCATTCCGGTTTTTTCAAAAGGAATATCTTTCCCGATCAATCGTTGCATTTCGCCCTTGATGGCAAAAACATCCGATTCGGTGATTGGCCGGTTTAAACCCGAAAGTTCGCAATAATAGCCTCGCGAAATTCCGTGCATCATTTTCAGCTTTAACTCCGGATACGTTTTATTAACTGCGGCGTACAACATAAAAAATAATGAACGAATGTACATGCGCATTCCATCGGGATGCGAATAATCGATAAACTCAACTTTCTTGTTTTTCACAATCACAAAAGAGAGTTCCTTCACCTTGTTGTTCACCAGTGCGCCAAGGATCGGATTATCCAGTTTAACCTGAAAATCATCTTTGAGTTCCATCAGGGTAACGCCCAACGGGTACGTCTTTTTGGTGTTTGTATTGACGCAATAAATATCGATTGTGCTCATAATTGGTTTCTATTTTTTTCAGTTGTCCGATTTTTTCGGACAGTTCATTCCCTTCCTTAATTGGCTATCGCAATGATTTCCTGATATTATTTCTTTTACTGTTCTTCAATACTTTTTTATCATCACCTTCCAATTTCCGCTGAATTTTTTTAACATCCTCAGCAGGAGGCAGATTTTCAGGAATTATACCCCTTTCAGTAAGCATCTTCCTCACAGCAAGGTTATTCTCAACATGCTCCTTTTCAATCGGACTTTGCCCTTTCAGAACTTTACTTTGAACATTTAACCCTGTCATCTCGGCGGCAAGATCTTTAGCTTTAATACTAATGGTTGGAAGAAAATCGGCAACCGGACGGTTATCTGGCACTCCAATCTTCTTTTTTAATTGCATTGTTGACAGACGAAACAATGCCTGGTCGCCTTTTGAGCGAATCACGGCAAATCCTTGATTATCGACACCGCGTTCATACAAGATACCTGATAATTGTTTTTCGGTTTGGCTTAATTTTTCTCTCGCTTTAACCCTTTCATATTCCAACAACCGTTGTTCTATTATTTCTGCTCTCCTGGTTTGTACTGCGAAATAATTTTGGGCAAATGCAATTTCTGGTTTACGGCTATCACCATTTTGTGCAATTAAATAACATGCATAACGAGTAAGAAGTATATCATCTATTTCTTTTTCAGCTGTTTTTGGCATCTGGATCGTTTTCCTGACGTCAGGAAAATGATCGGCAATATTTTCACCTGCATTCATGCAAGCATCTTTTGCCTTTTCAATTACTTTCTCAAAGTTTTCCCACTTACTGTAACCTAACAAATTTTGTAGTTCTCTGGCACTCCAACATTCTATTCCCTCTACTTCAGACGATACGGACTCAAATTTGATGAAAAGCTCCTTGATTTCTTCTGTTTTCATGGCTAAACCTGAATTTTTATTTGTCTAATTTAAACAAAAAATAGTTCAACTCTTCACTAAACTATATTAGTTTCAATTCTTGTTTCAAGTACCTGGCTGTAAACGATTCTTCGTTCTGTATAACTTCTTCAGGAGTGCCGAAACACACCACTCGCCCACCCTCTTTACCGCCTTCGGGGCCAATGTCGATCACATGATCGGCAACCTTAATCACATCCATGTTGTGTTCAATTACGATGACCGTATTTCCACGGTCAACCAGCTTGTTCAGCACTTCGAGCAATACCCGGATATCTTCAAAATGAAGGCCGGTAGTTGGCTCATCGAGTATATACATGGTTTGACCGGTATCTTTCTTAGCCAGTTCGGTGGCTAGTTTCACCCGCTGCGATTCGCCTCCTGAAAGTGTGGTGGATGATTGTCCCAGCGTAATATATCCCAGCCCTACATCCTGAATGGTTTTCAGCTTGTGTGCAATGGCCGGAATGTGCTCGAAAAACTCGACTCCCTGATTGATGGTCATATCGAGTACATCGCCGATCGACTTGCCTTTGTAGCGCACTTCCAGCGTTTCGCGGTTGTAGCGGCGCCCGTTACAGGTATCGCAATGCACATAAACATCGGGAAGGAAATTCATCTCAATCTGTTTCATTCCGCCGCCCTGGCAATCTTCGCAACGCCCGCCTTTTACATTGAACGAAAAACGTCCGGGCATGTAAGCCCTTATTTTGGACTCAGGCAACTGGGCAAATAAGTTCCGAATATCCGAAAAAACGCCGGTGTACGTAACCGGATTGCTTCGTGGAGTGCGTCCCAAAGGCGACTGGTCAACCTGTACCACTTTATCGATGTAGTTCAGGCCTATTATTTCGGAATATGAAAGTGGATCTTTCAACGATCCATAAAAATGCTGACTTAAGATGGGTTGCAAAGTTGAATTGATGAGCGTTGACTTTCCGCTTCCGGAAACGCCGGTAATGCAAATTAGCATCCCAAGTGGAAAATCGACTGAAATATCTTTCAGGTTATTTCCTGAACAACCTTTAAGCGAAAGGACCTTGCCGTTTCCCGGTCGGCGCACGACAGGAACCTTGATTTGAGCTTCGCCCAACAGGTATTTCGAAGTGAGCGTTCCGGCTGTCAGAATTTGCTGGGGCGTACCCGCAGCCACCACCTGACCTCCATGAATACCTGCAAAAGGTCCCATATCAATCACGTAATCGGCATTCATCATCATGTCTTTGTCGTGTTCGACCACAATTACCGAGTTGCCCGTATCGCGCAATTGCTCCAGCGAATGAATCAGCCGGAGGTTATCGCGGTGGTGCAGCCCGATGCTTGGTTCGTCGAGGATATACAGCACATTAACCAGTTGCGAGCCAATTTGGGTTGCCAGCCTGATGCGCTGCGATTCGCCTCCCGACAACGTGCGCGAAGTGCGGTCGAGCGACAAATAATTCAGTCCGACATCTTCCAGGAAACGAATCCGGTCGCGGATTTCCTTGATCACTTCCACTGCTATTTTTCGCTGGCGGTCGGTCAGGCGATCTTCCAGATCCGTAAGCCAAATACTGAGTTCGGAGATGTCGAGTTGCGCCAGCTCCGAAATATTCTTGTTGTCGATCCTGAAAAAGAGCGATTCTTTTTTGAGGCGATGGCCGTTACATTCGGGGCAGGGAGTTTCGCGTACGAACTGGTTGGCCCATTTCTGCGCTTTCTG
>Ga0302296_1002092_pt1 | contig 13731 bp, 8 predicted proteins | sample III_Fen_N3_1_FD_194546 | JGI IMG/M metagenome (GOLD analysis project Ga0302296, IMG submission 194546) | Peat permafrost microbial communities from Stordalen Mire near Abisko, Sweden - III_Fen_N3_1 | ecosystem: Environmental > Terrestrial > Soil > Wetlands > Permafrost | place: Sweden: Abisko... | reverse complement strand
GGTGGTGTCAATCAGTGCAATCAGTTTACCCGATTCGAGCTGGTCACCTTGTTTTGCATCCATGATCAGCAATTTCCCGGGCATTTCCGACGAAACAATCGTTTCCACCGCCTCAAAATTTCCGTAAGCATCCGATTGCTTTTCTCCGCTTTTGCATGCTGCCAATGCCAAAAAAGCCAATACGATTAGGTGTAAATTTTTCATATTCATTGTGTTTATATCTGTTTTTTCTTACTCATAACTCATAATTTATAACTTATCATTCTATTGGTTACCTCTTATGTTTTCCAGTTTTATCTGGGCTTCTTTCAACTGGATTTTGCGGGTTTCGAGCATCAATCGGGCAGTCGTTTCAGCATTTAAATCCTGAATGTAATCGGCCATGGTGATGGATCCATTTTCAAGCTTCGAAGCGGATGTTTTGGTGATTCGTTCCCGAATTACAATCAATTCCTGATCGGTTTTCAGTAATTCAGCAATCTGATTGATCTGTTTATTCTGTTGGTCGGTTGCCAAATCGATATTCCGGACAAATGATTCCTGTTTGGTTTGTACAATGTCTTGCTGAAGTTTAATCATTTGCTTCTGACGGCTGGTGCTTTTCCAATCCAGCACATTCCAGCTGAAACCAAGACCAACCAGATAATAGGTGTCGAATTGATTGTTCAACATGTTAAGTCCAGGCTTTCCGTATCCGGCCTGACCAAAACCAAATAATTTTGGATTGCGCTGCTTTTGAAGAATTTCTGAATTGGCATTCAATAATTCATTTTGCTTACTGAATAAGTCCAGTTCCGGTCGTTTCAACGGCATATCTGTAACAGCAAGTTCTTCAGGCAATTTCAGATTATTTAGTTGTTCGGTCGTTTTTCCAGTCAGGATCGACAAAGCGTATAAAACTGTTTCCTTGTTGCTTTTCAACTCGATAACCAATTGTTCAGTTTTAATGAGTTCGGCAAGTAATTGATCCAATTCCGATGACAATACCATTCCATTGTTGACAGCTGATTCCAGAGTTTTTCGACGTTCTGAAAGTGTTTCAGTTTTCTTTTCCAGAATTTTCAGGTTCTCTTGAATCAGAAAAGAAGTAAAGAAAAACTGGTTCACCTTTTCTTTTACCTGATACATTTCTACTTCGGCTTGTTGGATGTTGCCGGCATTTTCAGTATTGTTTATCAGTTCTTTGGCTTTACTTAAGCCGCCGTCCCATATGGTCTGCTTAAAATCGAGGTAAAATTTGTACTGGTCTTTATCAACCGATGGAATATTAATGTTTGGCAATGAAATGCCAATTTTTGTGACAGCGGACTGATAAGTAGCCTGACCGTTCAGATTGACCTGTGGCAAAAAGCTGGTGGCATTGTTTTCGTTTTTGAGATCCAGAATTTGTTGGTACAAATCCAGCTGTTTCAAAACCGGGTGGTTTTCGCGGGCCCAGTTTTGGCATTGTTCAAGGGTCACTGCGTCTTGCGCCATCAGTAGATGGACTGGAATTAGCAAGGCAATGAATAAAAGTTGAAATGTTTTCATATGTATCGATTTTTAATTTTTAATCACAATCGCATCGATCACAAACTTCTTAATTACTGCGGCTCGTTCGGCATAAAAGGCTTCGAGTGCAACCTGATCGTCTTTAAAGAGCACAAAGCTGAGCAATGGTCGTGCAGCAAATGGGAATACACACATCGAAATAATGTTGGCTGCCAGATGTCGCGGTGGCATCTGGATGATTTCGCCACGATCCATAGCCAGCTGAATCTGATCAAAAATAACCTGAGGGTTTAATCCGAATTTCACGACCATTTTAAATAGACCTGAAGGATCGCGGTTGAGTTCTTTCATGACAAAGCCTGGAATGAACGGATGTTTAATCAGTAAATCAATATAAGCGTCAACTACCTGCTCGATCTTGCTGACAAAAGGTTCATCAGATTGAGCAATTCGGGTTATCTTCGGAAAGGCGAACTTGATGATTTCGGAGAAAATTGCTTCAAAAAGCCGTTCTTTCGATCTGAAATAATAGTGCAGCAAGGCTTTATTGATACCAGCCGCGTCAGCAATTTCCTGCATTCGGGCGCCTTCCATTCCTTTAGTAACAAATACATTCTTAGCTGCTTCCAGAATTTTATCTTCGGTACTATCTTTTTTTATTTCCATTTTATTTTGAAGTTTAACTAAACGGTTAAATCGTGTGGTCAAAAATAGATTGTTAAAATTAATTTACCAAACGTTTTAACTAAAAAGATTAACCGGATGGTTAAAAATACTGAGATGAAGTGTCTTTATGCTTGTTGATTTTTGAAATGAACAGTTTTCAGGGAAAAAGATAAGTGATTTAGGGAAAATAAACTTGAATTAAACATTTTGAAAATGTTAGAAATATTTAACCCATTTAAACAGATCAATGTGGTTTATTTTTCTACAAAAAATGATAAATTTGATCTGATACAAATCAATATGTATCAGACAAACGTTATGTGTTCAGAATTAGAATAGTAACCTTAAACATTACAACTATGGCAAAAGGAGTTGATACCCGAAAAAACGAAAAAAAGGAGCCTACAAAATCATTAAAGGAAAAAAGACTGGAAAAAAAAGCTAAAAAGGAAAAGAAGTAGAGTCCATTTTACTTTTCTATTTTTCGTTTAACAGGGAGTCGGAGCTTACAAATTAAGTCCAACTCCCTGTTTTTGTATTTTGTATTTTTCAAATCATAGTCTCGGGTGCTATCAGTGAAATTTGCATCTGCTCATTTTTTCGTAACTTGCATGTGCTTTTTAAGTTCATAAATTATGGAAATCTATTTTTGGTCGAAGGGAATTCTAAAAAATCAGCTTGAAATTTTTCATGGAACAGAGCGAATAGGATCCATTGTGTGGGAAAGCCTTATTGGTTCAAAAGCTCATGGGATGATAAACGGACGTCGTTTTGTACTTAGTCGCGAATTCTTTCTTTCGAAACTTGAAATATACGATTCCAATAATCAGGCTCTTCTGGGGACCATCATGATAAATCTGTTTAATCCTAAAAGCGATATCATCATTAATGGGAAACGTTTTGAATTGGAAGTGAAGAACTTCTGGCAGTCGCGCTGGTCGTGGAAGTTCAATGGTGACGAATTAATCACTTATCAAAGTCACGAGTTTTTATCAAAAGACAAAGGTACTATTGAAGTTTTCACAGCAAGCACCGAAGAAATCGAGATCTTGTTATTATTGGGTTTGTTTGTGCGAAACCAGTTTATTTTATTTATGCTGCTTATTTTTGTGCTTCTATTGATCGTCATTTTTTAGGTCTCTATCCAAAATTCAAATCTTAAACATGAATTCTTTAAGTCAGTAAGTTTGTGCAACTTTAAATAGTCTAAAATAATAGATTAAATTTGCGCAACAAAAATCCGTTTGCCGGATTATACATTTTCATACAAATACAACTCATTAAGAGAATTAGCAAATGAAAAGGGATAAAATTATTATAGGAATTTCGCAGGGTGACATTAATGGAATTGGTTACGAAGTAATTATTAAAACACTGATGGAACCACGCATTTTGGAAATGTGTACTCCCATTGTTTATGGTTCACCAAAAGTTGCTGCTTATCACAAAAAAGCTTTGAATATTGAAACTTTCAATTTCAATCATATTCGCACCGCCAGTGAAGCTGATCCACGTAAAGCAAACATCATTAACTGTATCGACGATAATATACGGGTTGAACTGGGTAAATCGAGCGAAATGGCAGGCGAGGCTTCATATATGGCTTTGGAAAAAGCTGTTGAAGATTTGAAAAACGGCGAAATTGACGCACTGATTACTGCCCCAATCAATAAGGACAATATACAATCTGAAAAATTTAATTTTCCCGGACACACAGAATATCTGGCTGAACAATTTAATGCCCGCGATTTTGTAATGCTTATGGTTAGCGAATCGATGAAAGTGGGTGTAGTTGTTGGCCATGTGCCAATGTCAGAAGTTGCTTCGAAAATAACCAAAGGCGCAATTCTGAATAAATTACGCATCATCAATCAGTCGCTTGAAAAAGACTTTTTTGTGAAGCGTCCGCGAATTGCTGTGCTGGGACTGAATCCTCATGCCGGTGACAACGGATTGTTGGGTAAAGAAGAACTTGAAATTATTATTCCGGCCATTCAGCGGGCTAAAGATGAGGGTATTATTGCGGTAGGTCCTTACCCTGCCGATGGGTTTTTCGGTTCAGGCGATTTTGTGAAATTCGATGCGATTTTGGCCATGTATCACGATCAGGGATTGATTCCTTTCAAGATGGCCTCTTTTGAACGGGGAGTAAATTTTACTGCCGGACTGCCAATTATCCGCACGTCACCTGCTCATGGAACCGCTTTTGATATCGCTGGAGAAGATAAGGCCTCGCCCGATTCATTCCGCGAATCTTTATATCTGGCAATTGACATTTACAAGAACCGTAATTTGTATAAAGAAATTACTAAGAATCCGTTGAAGAAATACGAAGTCAATCAGGGACAAGTTGATGAATCGATTGATTTTGAGGCAATCGACGAAGGAATTTAATACATTTTAGTGTATGTTCGAATATATCAAGGGCACTGTTACCAGCCTGAAACCATCTCACATTATATTAGAAGCCAATTCTATTGGCTACTTTATAACCATTTCATTGAATACATACACGCAACTAAATGGAAGAGAATCGGTAAAGCTGTTTATTCATCAGGTTATACGCGAAGACGCCCACCCACTTTATGGTTTCGCTTCCGAATCGGAGCGAGAGCTATTTCGCATGCTTATTTCCGTCAGTGGCATCGGATCAAATACTGCCATAATGATGTTTTCATCACTTTCTCCTGACGAAATTAGACAAGCTATTCTGAATGAAAATGTCAATCTTTTGAAAAGTATAAAAGGCATTGGTGTAAAAACTGCACAGCGTGTTATTATTGATTTAAAGGATAAGGTTGGAAAGTCGCCAATTAGTGAACAATTTGTTGCATCGACAGACAATACATTACGAAATGAAGCGTTATCTGCATTAGTCATGCTGGGATTTGCGAAAAAGCCGGCCGAGAAAGAACTGGATAAAATTCTTGCCGCTCAACCCAATCTTTCAGTTGAAAGTGTGATCAAATTAGCGCTAAAAAGCCTTTAATTAGAAAAAGATTTCGGAATTGAAAAAGTACGGCAGAAACATACTTCTATTTCTTATTGTAATTATTTTTTATGGTCTTGGCGTTAATTCTGGCGAGTCAAGAACTATTATCCGGAATTATAATTCGTTGGACATGTTGTCGATTACTGCCGATACAGTCAGAATTGATACTACGGGAGTGTTACCCTATAATTTTGAGGATGAACCGGCATTTGCTTACCCTGATAAAAAAGACAGCTCAAAGCTTTTCCTGAAAAACCCTTCAAATATTCGTACCGAAATTGAATTTGATCCGGTTACCGGTGAATACAATTTTATTGAAAAGGTTGGTGACATGAATTTTAGGTTACCTAAAACCATGACCAAAAAAGAGTTCCAAAAGTACGATTTTGAGCAATCAATTCAGAACTACTGGCGCAGTCAAACCCACATTAAAGGTATCGAAGATAAAGGAGGACTTATTCCTAAGTTAACCGTGGGAGGTGAAACCTTCAATAAGATATTTGGGAGCAATACCATCGATATTCGCCCTCAGGGATACGTGGAGGTGAGCTTCGGTTACCAGATGAATTCAACAGAGAATTCGGCAATACCGATACGTTTGCGCAAAGTGCCAACATTCGATTTTAACCAGAAAATTCAGATGAATGTGACTGGAAAAATTGGTGATAAGATGGAAATGCGCGTGAATTACAATACTGAAGCGACTTTTGATTACGAAAATAAAATGAATTTGGGATACACCGGCGACGAGGATCAAATTGTGAAAAAGATTGAAGCTGGTAATGTTTCGCTTCCGCTGAATGGTTCGCTGATTACCGGGGGGTCGAATCTATTCGGGGTAAAAACCGAGTTGCAGTTTGGTAAACTGAACCTGACAACCATTTTTTCGCAGAACAAAGGGGAAACCCAGGTCATTAATTCGGAAGGTGGGGCGCAGAAGAGATCCTTTGAGATTGCTGCTTCTGACTATGATGCCAATCGCCATTTCTTCCTGGCACAATATTTTCGAGATCATTACAACGAAGCGCTCCAAACGTTACCGATTGTACGTTCTTCAATTACAATCAATAAAATTGAAGTTTGGGTAACCAATAAATCGAGCAACTTTAAGGAAGCTCGTAACATTTTAGCCTTTATGGATTTGGGTGAACACGCCCCGAACATTTATAATAAGATCGGAGCTTTTCAGGAAAATTCGGGATTACAGTATCCGGAAAGCATTTATCCATTTAATGGGGCCAACAATTTGTATCAGCAGATTATAAATAATTATTCCGGAATAAGGCAGTCAGATAACATAAATAAAACACTATCACCACTTTCCAGTTCTAAATTTGTTGGTGGTCAGGATTTCGAAAAAATTGAGCAGGCTCGTTTACTTAGCGAATCAGAATATACCATCAATCCGAATCTGGGTTATATTTCGTTACGCTCTGCTTTAAATTCAGACGAGATACTTGCCGTGTCTTTCAATTATACGGCAAACGGAAAAACTTATCAGGTTGGTGAATTTGCGAATGGTGGGATTAATACAGTTAACGCTCCTGAAACGTTAGTATTGAAGTTGCTTAAAGGAACCAATCTCTCACCACGTATTCCGAACTGGAAACTGATGATGAAAAATGTTTATAGTATCCCAAATTCTCCTCAGTTAACTAAAGACGAGTTTGTACTTGACGTGATGTACCAGGACGATAAGACTGGAACAAACATCAATTATTTACCTGAAGGACAGTTGGCGAATCATATTTTGTTGAATGTTATGAATTTAGACAAATTGAATTCGCAGCTTGATTTGATGAAAGATGGAGTATTCGACTATGTGGAAGGAATTACCGTTAATTCTTCTTCTGGCAGAATTATTTTTCCTGTTCTTGAGCCATTTGGGAAAAGTCTGGCTGATTCAATTGGTGATCCTTCGTTAATAAACAAATATGTTTATTCTACGCTTTATGATTCTACAAAAACGGTGGCTGAACAAGACGCTGAGCATAATAAGTTCAAACTGAAAGGTTCATACAAAGGCACGTCCAGTTCTGAAATTTACGTTAATGCACAAAATTTGGCTCGTGGTTCGGTAAAGGTAACTTCCGGAGGACGTACTTTAATGGAAAACGTCGATTATACCGTCGACTATACTTCTGGAATTGTAAAAATAATTAATGCCGGATTGCTTGAGTCAGGTACACCTCTTCAGGTTTCTACAGAAAGTCAGGATTTGTTTAGTATGCAGCGAAAAACTATGGTTGGAGCTCATGCTAATTATGCTTTTAACGATCGCTTAAATTTAGGTGCAACGGTATTACATATGCAGGAACGACCGTTAACACAGAAAGTTAATTATGGCGACGACCCGATTTCGAATACAATGCTTGGATTGGATGCTTCATATGCGAATCAATCCAGACTGCTAACAAAGTTGCTTGATAAACTGCCATTTTACTCTACGAAAGAACCATCATCTATCGCTTTCGACGGTGAGTTTGCCAAGTTGGTACCCGGCCATTCCAAAGTGATTAATAAAACCGGAACTGCATATATCGACGACTTTGAGGCAACGCAAACATCAATTGATTTAAAGACAAAGTCTGCCTGGGTTTTAGCCAGTACACCACAGAAACAATCATTGTTTCCTGAAGCTGAAACCAATGATGATCCTGCTTACGGGTATAATAGGGCAAAATTGGCCTGGTACCAGATCGATCCAATGTTTTTGAGAAATAGTTCCACGACGCCTGACTATATTAAGAGCAATGCAGTGCTACAGTCAAACCATCTGGTACGCGAAGTTTATGAATACGAAATTTTTCCTGATCGGGAAACGCCGGTTGGTCTGCCAACCAATATTCCTGTACTTGATTTAGCCTTTTATCCGGAGGAAAGAGGACCTTATAACTTTGATACAAAACCTTCGGCATATTCGCAAGGCGTAAATTCGGATGGAACACTTCGTGCACCTGAAACACGCTGGGGAGGTATTATGCGTAAAGTTGAACCCAGCGATTTTGAGGCAGCGAACATAGAGTTTATCGAATTTTGGATGATGGATCCTTTTGTAAATGACTCGCTTGAACAGAACCCTGGCGGTGATTTATATTTCAACCTCGGTGATGTTTCTGAAGATATTTTAAAGGATTCACGTAAGTCATTCGAAAATGGGTTACCCTCCGGTTCTACTGTAGCCAAAGTTGATACAACCGTTTGGGGTCGTGTTCCGAGTCAACAGTCGATTGTCAATGAGTTTAGTACTCAGGGGCAAGATCGCAAAAATCAGGATGTTGGGTTTGATGGGTTGAGTGATAACGATGAAAAAGCATTCGATAACAGTTATGTGGAGTCGATGAAAACCATTCTGGAACCCAAGGCCCTGAATAAAGTATTGAAAGATCCGGCAGGCGATGATTATCATTATTTTCGCGGGTCCGATTTTGATAGTGCAAAGGTCGGAATTCTGGAACGGTACAAAGAATTTAACGGACCGGAAGGAAACTCTATTCCATCGGAGTTATCACCCGAGTCCTATCCAACTTCAGCAACAACACAGCCTGATATTGAGGACATAAATGGTGATAATACATTGAATGAATATGAACGGTATTACCAGTATAAAGTGAGCCTTCGGCGCGAAGATATGGTTGTTGGAAAGAATAATATTACTGACATTAAGGTTGCAACTGGAAAATTAAAAGACGGCCAGGATAACAGGGCCAAGTGGTATCAATTTAAAATACCTGTCAGAAGCCCTAATGCAGTTTTTGGTTCAATTTCCGACTTCAAATCGATTCGATTTATGCGAATGTTTATGAAAGGATTTTCGCAGACAACCGTTCTTCGATTTGCAACACTCGATCTGGTTCGTGCGGATTGGCGCAAATACACCAAGGATGTTGATGGTAAGATTGGAGTTAATTCGCCAAACACTCAATTTGATATTTCGGCAGTAAATATTGAGGAAAATGCAAGCCGGAAGCCAATTCATTATGTGCTTCCTCCGGGAATTGAAAGAGTTATTGATCCGGCGAATCCACAACTTCGTAAGCTAAACGAGCAATCGCTGGTATTGCGTACAATCGAACTGGAAGAAGGAGATGCTAAAGCTGCATATAAAAATCTGAGCATGGATTTTCGTAATTACAAACGCCTTTTAATGGAAGTACATGCTGAAGCTATTGAGGGCTATCCATTAAAAGATAACGATTTATCACTTTTTGTGCGGATAGGATCGGATTACAACTATAACTATTACGAATACGAGATACCACTTTCACTTACCGATCCAAACGGGTCGTACAAAAGCGAGAATGAAACCGATCGGTTAGCCGTTTGGCCTGATGCGAACAGATTAAATCTTAGTCTCGACGATTTCACCAATTTAAAACTGAAGCGAAATGAAGCACTTCGATCGGCAACTCCGACAGCTAGTCTTACTCAAGCCTATTCGCTAGCCGATGGAGATCGGATCATTTCTGTCAAAGGAAATCCGAATCTGGGCAATGTCGAAGTCATGATGATGGGTATTCGTAACAGTAAAAAAGATGCAAATAATTACGGTCCAAAGTCAATTGAAGTTTGGCTGAATGAACTGCGCTTGTCTGATTTTGACGAAAGTGGAGGTTGGGCTGCAACAGGTAGGGTAACAGCACGATTGGCCGATTTAGGATCAATCATTTTAGCAGGGAGTCATCGAACTGCCGGATTTGGGAGTATTGATAAGAAAGTGAACGAACGGGCCATGGATGACCTGACTACATTCGATCTTTCAGCAAATCTGGAGCTTGGGAAATTTTTCCCTGATAAGTCAAAAGTCCAGATTCCATTGTATGTTGGATATTCGCAAAGCAAAAGCAATCCAAAGTACAATCCGCTCGATCCGGATATAAAAATGAAGGATGCGCTTAGTATGGCTGGAAGTAAGGCTGAAAGAGACTCTATTAAGTTTCTGGCTCAATCTGTGGTCACCCGAAAGAGCATCAACTTTACCAATGTAAAAATTGATCGGACCAGTAAATCCGGAAAACCTAAATTTTACGATCCGGCAAACTTCTCGTTAACCTATTCATATAATGAAATGGTCACAAGGAATGTCAATGTCGAGCAAAATCTGGATAAGAATTATCGGGGTTTGTTTAGTTACAACTACAATGGCAGGCCAGAGACAATAGAACCGTTTAAAAATGTGAAACTATTAAAGGGTAAGTTGTTTCAGTTATTCCGTGATTTTAATTTCTATCCAACTCCATCGCAATTCAATTTCACAACTGATATCTGGCGGCATTACAACGAAATTCAGCTTCGGAACCTTTCCAATCCAAATATGATCATACCGCTTACATTCAATAAAGATTTTATTTGGAACCGGAATGTTAACATGCGGTTTAATCTGACACGTAGCTTCGAACTTGATTTTTCGTCGCAGAACACAGCACGAATCGACGAACCACCTGGACGGATCAACCGACACGATGATGATTATACTCAAAAAAAGGATTCTATCCTGACCAATTTATTCAATCTGGGACGACCAACATTGTACCATCACATCATCAATGCAAATTATATGGTGCCGATAAACAAATTTCCATTGTTGGACTGGACTTCGCTCTCGGCACGTTATCAGGCAATGTATGATTGGCAGGCAGGACCTGTTACTGATAAATCGATTGTGCTTGGTAATGTGATTGAGAACTCGCGGCAGGTTCAGTTAAATGGTCAGCTCAATATGATATCCTTGTATAATAAAGTTGGATTTCTAAAAGAAATTAACGATAAATACGGAACAAGTTCACGGCAGCAACAACGCACAACAAGGGCTCGTCAGACTCAGGGATCTCAAGGTGGAACGCAGGCACAGCAAAGACCTGTTAATGCCCCAATGGAAAAAGCGGCTCCTAAAATTAAGGAAGTTCAGTATACAACTGATAATGTCAGGTTAAAAGCGAACACTCCAAAAGCTATTTTCCACAAACTGAAAACACAAGATGTTGAGGTGACAGCTATTGCTAAAGATGGATCTAAAATTGAAGGAAAAGTGGATGTTGTTAATGAAAACCGTATCAGTTTCACTTCTGATAAGAATGCCGTAGGTGTGAAATTTGTTGTCAAAGGGAAAGTTGAAGTCAACCGCGATTTAGGACAAAAGCTAATTCAGTATACAGCTCGAGCTTTGATGAGTGTTCGAAGCATTTCGATCAGTTATTCAGCAACTGATGGTACAATAATGCCAGGATTTATGCCTCAGCCGAAAATATTTGGAATAGGAAAATATACTCCCGATCAGAACATGTACGGCGATTTGGCCAGCCAGACAATGGCCCCCGGACTCCCATTTCTGCTGGGTTGGCAAGACAAGGACTTCGCAATGAAAGCTGCACAGAAGGGATGGTTAACCCGCGATTCAGCGCTAAATTCACCTTACGTGATGACGCATAGCGAAACGTTTAACATTCGTGCCAATGTTGAGCCGTTCCCCGATCTCCGGATTGATGTTACTGCTGCCAGAACTTATTCAGAGCGATCAACTGAATTTTTCAATTACAACAGCTCAAGCAAACAGTTCGATCCATTGAACAAATCAGTCAGTGGTAATTTTACCATGTCTATCAATACCATGAATACTGCTTTCAGTAAAATGTCGAAAACGAATACAGATGGAGCAGTGGTTTATACTTCAAAAGCATTTGAAGCATTAAAAAGCAATCGGATTACCATAGCTAAGCGTCTGCAAAGTCAGCGAAGTATTAATACTAATGCAAAATATACAAAGACACCAGATCCGGTGACTGGATTTCCTGAAGGTTACGGGCCAACTTCACCCGAAGTTTTGGTTCCCGCATTTATTGCAGCCTACACCGGGCAATCGCCTGACAAAGTAGCATTAAGTCCGTTTCCTTCGATTAAATACATGCGTCCAAACTGGAACATCAAATACGAAGGAATTGTTGCTCAATCGGAATTGCTGAAGAAATATTTTAAAACGCTGAGCTTTAATCACGCTTACCGGTCGAGTTATAATGTGGGTTCGTTCATCTCAAATCTCGATTACAACGAAAAATTGTATGGCGATGGATTTAGTTATGTGCGAAATACACTTGGCGATTTTATTAGTCCTAACGACATTAATTCCGTGAGCATCTCAGAACAATTCAGTCCGCTTATTGGTGTGGATATCACATGGATTAACGATTTTGAGACCAGAGCTGAAATTAAATCTTCCCGAAACCTGGCTTTAAGTTTCTCAAATAATCAGATCACCGAGATGTTGAGTAAAGAAATGTCGTTTGGCGTAGGCTATCGCTTTACCCGTATGGATTTGATTATAAAAACAAAAAAATCGCAAAAAGCATACTCCAATGATTTGAATGTACGGGCAGATCTGTCGTTTAGAAAAAATTTAACCATCCTGCGGAAAATTGTTGAAGAAGACGAACAGTTGACGGCTGGACAAAACAATGTCACGCTTAAAACTACAGCCGATTACATGCTTAGTGATCGATTCCAGTTGCGATTGTATTACGACAGGGTCTTGAATCATCCGTTGGTAGGTTCGTTTAATACTGCATCTACCAATTTTGGGGTTAGCTTCCGATTTACATTGGCGCAATAGTTAAGAGAACAGATTCATTAGTCCTTAATTTGCCGGTCAGCTAAGTTGCTTCTTGAACCGTCTCAGTGTATGGACAAAAAGGTCACTCTCCAATTCTACAATGTACTTCGTTGGTTAAGGAGTATAGGATGACAACTCTACAATCACTTTTGCCGATTACAGAGTATAGGTTGACGATTCTACAATGTACTTCATTGGTTAAGGAGTATAGGATGACAACTCTACAACCACTTTTGCCGATTGCAGAGTATAGGTTGACGATTCTACAATGTACTTCATTGGTTAAGGAGTATAGGATGACGATTCTACAATGTACTTCATTGGTTAAGGAGTATAGGATGACGATTCTACAATGTACTTCATTGGTTAAGGAGTATAGGATGACAACTCTACAACCACTTTTGCCGATTGCAGAGTTTAGGTTGACGATTCTACAATATACTTCGTTGGTTAAAGAGTATAGATGACAACTTTACAATCACTTTTGCCAGAAAATAGTTTGCCTATCGTGACTCTTAATACTTTAAGATCGACATCAGCTACCAGGCAAGCTCGACCCCGAGTACTCAGGGTGGTTTTCGGGGGGCATCTTTCCGCTATTTTTGATGGCTATTTACTTTTTTAGAACTTTCTGTCCCGATCTCTTGTTATTCTCTCATTAATTTCATTGTTTTACACCAGATTTTAACGACATGATTCAAAATACAAATACAATATGGCTTCCGTGGTGGGGTCTTCTTTCTAAAAAGTAAGAAGTAAGAGCCATATTGGTATTTTAAAACTATACTAAGGCCTGCTTCTCTTCGGAAAAGCAGGTTTTTTAATTTAAACTGAGAATGATGATTACAATGAATAATATTTGGTGGTGGCACAGAAACTTTTCGCAATACCGTGGAAGGAAGTAGCTATCATTGTCAAAAAATGAACAAAAAAGCGGCTTATCGGAACACGGTAAGCCGCTTTTCCGTTTGTTGCCCTG
>Ga0302296_1002088_pt1 | contig 13739 bp, 4 predicted proteins | sample III_Fen_N3_1_FD_194546 | JGI IMG/M metagenome (GOLD analysis project Ga0302296, IMG submission 194546) | Peat permafrost microbial communities from Stordalen Mire near Abisko, Sweden - III_Fen_N3_1 | ecosystem: Environmental > Terrestrial > Soil > Wetlands > Permafrost | place: Sweden: Abisko... | reverse complement strand
TCATTAAACGTGCTATCGAAGAACCATTGCGTCAGATCGTTTTCAACGCAGGTAAAGAAGGTGCAGTAGTAGTTCAGAAAGTGCGCGAAGGCAAAGACGACTTCGGTTACAATGCCCGCACCGATGTATACGAAAACTTCTATGCAGCAGGTGTCGTTGATCCTGCTAAAGTTTGCCGTGTGGCCCTGGAAAATGCAGCTTCAATTGCAGGCATGTTCCTTACTACCGAATGCGTTATCACCGAAAAGAAAGATGATAACCCGGCTCCACAAATGCCTATGGGCGGTGGAATGGGTGGAATGATGTAAAATTCAGTTATCAGTAAACAGTTATCAGTAATCAAAACTGCTGACTGTTCACTGATTACTCTCACTGTAAAAGAACTATCTTCCCGCAGGCGCAACCCTGTGGATACTATATATAAGCCAAACCCCTTATCGCTCTCGAGTGACAAGGGGTTTTTGGTTGGGGTGTAAATGTTTCAACTGCTATCAACATTGACAATTTATTATTCCAATCGCTTTATGATTCTTTTAATCTGAAATAACAGAATTTATTCGTAACAAATAATCAGAGTGTCGCTTTTAAATTATGAGTTTCAATTCACTAATTTAATAATCTTTATGATAACAACTCCCTTTTTGTTGTTTGTTATTCTAACGAGCAAAACACCACTTGGGTAACCGTTTACATCGATAAAGAAATTCTTACTGGTTGTATCTTTCACCCAATAAAGTATATCACCAGTAATGCTACATATTTGTACTGATACTATTTCGTCATTTGCAGGTAACTTAATAATAAGCGTGCTCTTTACGGGGTTTGGATAACAACTGATGTTTGTTTCAAAACAATTATCAACGCTAGTAGTTACTGATGCCACAAAATTGTTGGTTGTTTTATTCCCTGTAACATTTGCTAAAGCATAGCTACCCGGGACAAAGGAATATCCGGGTTTAGAAGCAGTAACAACTACACTCTGTCCATAATTTACATTAAAACTGTAGGTTTCACCATTGTTCACAGTTTTACTATCGGTGACATCACCACTTAATGCTACCGTAACTCCATCAGCCCCAGATATCGTTCCTGCTATAGTATATGGATTTATGGATGCCACAAAATTGTTGGCTGTTTTATTCCCTGTAACATTTGCTAGAGTATAGCTACCCGGGACAAAGGAGCAACCGGGTTTAGAAGCAGTAACAACCACACTCTGTCCATAATTTACATTAAAACTGTAGGTTTCACCATTGTTCACAGTTTTACTATCGGTGACATCACCGCTTAATGCTACTGTAACTCCATCGGCGCCAGTTACCGTTCCTGCTATAGTATATGGATTTATGGAAGCCACAAAATTGTTGGCTGTTTTATTCTCAGTAACATTCGTTAGCGTATAGCTACCCGGTGCAAAGGTATATCCTGGTTTAGAAGCAGTAACAAACACACTCTGTCCATAATTCACATTAAAACTGTAGGTTTCACCATTGTTCACAGTTTTACTATCGGTGACATCACCACTTAACGCTACTGTAACTCCATCAGCCCCAGATATCGTTCCTGCTATAGTATATGGATTTAAGGATGCCACAAAATTGTTGGCTGTTTTATTCTCAGTAACATTCGTTAGCGTATAGCTACTTGGGACAAAGGAATATCCGGGTTTAGAAGCAGTAACAACCATACTCTGTCCATAATTTACATTAAAACTGTAGGTTTCACCATTGTTCACAGTTTTACTATCGGTGACATCACCGCTTAACGTTACTGTAACTCCATCGGCGCCAGTTACCGTTCCTGTTATAGTATATGGATTTATGGAAGCCACAAAATTGTTGGCTGTTTTATTTTCGGTAACATTCGTTAGCGTATAGCTACCCGGGACAAATGAGCAACCGGGTTTAGATGCAGTAACAACCACACTCTGAGCGTAATTTACATTAAAACTGTAGGTTTCACCATTGTTCACAGTTTTACTATCGGTGACATCACCGCTTAACGTTACCGTAACTCCATCGGCGCCAGTTACCGTTCCTGTTATAGTATATGGATTTATGGAAGCCACAAAATTATTACCTGTTTTACTATCGGTAACATTAGTAAATGTATAGCTACCCGGGACAAAGGAGCAACCGGGTTTAGATGCAGTAACAACCACACTCTGTCCATAATTTACATTAAAACTGTAGGTTTCACCATTGTTCACCGTTTTACTATCGGTGACATCACCGCTTAATGCTACTGTAACTACATCGGTGCCAGTTACCGTTCCTGTGATTGTATAGGTATTAACAACCCACCGTGCCCTTAGTGTTAGATTGCTTGTTACTGGCGTATTAAAGTCGTATTTAATTTGACCTAATCCTACAATTAGTTGGTACCAACCATCAATATGATAACCAGCCTTTGTTAACACAGGCACAGTGGCCTTAGCACCATGCTCAACCGTAGCTGTACTCTGTTGGACATAATCCACAATGTAAGTTATAGTATAGTGATTTAATGATGCTACAAAATTGTTGGCTGTTTTATTCTCAGTAACATTCGTTAGCGTATAGCTACCCGGTGCAAAGGTGTATCCAGGTTTAGAAGCAGTAACAACCATACTCTGACCATAATTTACATTAAAACTGTATGTGCCGCCATTATTCACCGTTTTACTACCGGTAACATCGCCGCTTAATGCTACATTTACTCCATCAGTGCCAGTTAAAGATCCTGTAACAGTATAGGTTGTTGAAAAATTGTTGGCTGTTTTATTCTCGGAAACATTAGTAAATGTATAGCTACCCGGTGCAAAGGAATATCCGGGTTTAGACGCTGTAACAGCCACACTCTGTCCGTAATTTACCGTAAAACTGTAGGTTTCACCATTGTTCACCGTTTTACTATCGGTAACATCACCGCTAATTGCCACAGTTACACCATCAATACCAGTTACCGTTCCTGTTATAGTATATGGATTTAATGAAGCCACAAAATTATTGGCTGTTTTATTCCCTGTAACATTTGCTAAAGTATAGCTACCCGGGACAAACGAATATCCTGGTTTAGATGCAGTAACAACCACACTCTGTCCATAATTTACATTAAAACTATATGTGCCGCCATTGTTTACCGTTTTACTATCGGTGACATCACCACTTAATGCTACTGTAACTCCATCAGCCCCAGATATCGTTCCTGCTATAGTAAAAGGATTTACTGATGCCACAAAATTGTTGGTTGTTTTATTCCCTGTAACATTTGCTAGAGTATAACTACCCGGAACAAAGGAATATCCGGGTTTAGAAGCAGTAACAACCACACTCTGACCGTAATTAACGGTAAAACTGTAGGTTTCACCATTGTTCACCGTTTTACTATCGGTAACATCACCGCTAATTGCCACAGTTACACCATCAATACCAGTTACCGTTCCTGTTATAGTATATGGATTTAATGAAGCCACAAAATTGTTGGTTGTTTTATTCCCTGTAACATTTGTTAGAGTATAGCTACCCGGGACAAAGGAATATCCCGGTTTAGATGCAGTAACAACCACACTCTGTCCATAATTTACATTAAAACTGTAGGTTTCACCATTGTTCACAGTTTTACTATTGGTGACATCACCGCTTAATGCTACAGTTACACCATCAATACCAGTTACCGTTCCTGTTATAGTATATGGATTTAATGATGCCACAAAATTGTTGGTTGTTTTATTCCCTGTAACATTTGTTAGAGTATAGCTACCCGGTGCAAAGGAATATCCAGGTTTGGAGGCTGTAACAACCACACTCTGACCGTAATTAACATTAAAGCTGTATGTGCCGCCGTTGTTTACCGTTTTACTATCCGTAACATCGCCACTTAATGCGACAGTTACTCCATCAGTGCCAGTTAAAGATCCTGTAACAGTATAGGTTGTTGAAAAATTGTTGGCTGTTTTATTCTCAGTAACATTCGTTAGCGTATAGTTACCCGGTGCAAAGGAATATCCGGGTTTAGATGCAGTAACAACCACACTCTGTCCATAATTTACATTAAAACTGTAGGTTTCACCATTGTTCACCGTTTTACTATCGGTGACATCACCACTTAATGCTAGTGTTACGCCATCGATACCGGTTACAGTACCAGAAATTTTGCATAAAAATAATGCTTTGTAATTACAACTAAAATCGGTAACTACTGTATTATTTGCAATAAAGAGACCATTACCACTCTTCCAACCATCAGACTTTATGCCATGTAAATCTGCTTCAGGTAAAGTGATTGATAATAATCCACTATTATTGGAAAAAGCGTCAAACGCTATTGAAGTAATGCTATTTGGTAAAGACACACTAGTAAGCAGATTATTAAAGAACGATTCGGGTTCAATTGCTGTAACACCATTTGGTATAGTTATATTGTTAAGTTTGTTATTGGCAAATGCCCCCCAACCAATTGTTGTAACACTATTTGGTATAGTAACACTGGTTAGCTGATTACCTGAAAGTGTTCTTGCACCAATAGATATAAGTGTGTTTGGTAATTTAATTTCTCGTATTCCTTTGTTTTGAAACACACCAGAAGTCCAATTTACACCCTCAATACCCAAAATTGTTTGCCCATCGAGTGTTTCAGGTATAATAATGTTTTTTATTGAAAAATCGTAGCTACAATTTTTAATTATACCACCAATCACCTCCACATCGGCATCGGTTAAGGTGTATGAGGTTTCCTCTGATGCTGCAAAATTATTAGCTGCTTTATTCTCTGTAATATTCGCTAGAGTATAGCTAACAGGGGCAAAGAAATAGCCATCTTTTGATGCCGTAACAACAACACTCTGTCCGTTGTTTACCGTAAAACTGTAGGTTTCACCATCGTTCACCGTTTTACTACCGGTAACATCTCCGCTTAATGCAACAGTTACTCCATCGGCACCGGTTACAGTTCCTGTGATAGAATAGGTATTTATTGATGCCACAAAATTGTTGGCTGCTTTATTCTCAGTAACATTCGTTAGCGTATAGTTACCCGGTGCAAAGGAATATCCTGATTTAGATGCAGTAACAACCACACTCTGTCCATAATTCACATTAAAACTGTAGGTTTCACCATTGTTCACAGTTTTACTATCGGTGACATCACCGCTTAATGCTACTGTAACTCCATCAGCGCCAGTTACTGTTCCTGTTATAGTATATGGATTTATGGAAGCCACAAAATTGTTGGCTGTTTTATTCTCAGTAACATTCGATAGCGTATAGCTACCCGGGACAAAGGAATATCCGGGTTTAGATGCAGTAACAACCACACTCTGTCCGTAGTTTACCGTAAAACTGTAGGTTTCACCATTGTTCACAGTTTTGCTATCAGAAACTTCACCGCTTAACGCTACCGTAACGCCATCAGTACCGGTTACAGTTCCGGTGATAGTGTAAGTAGGGACAACGAATTGTGCTATATAAGAACTACTAAAATCAGTAACAGTGGTATTATTTGCAACAATAATACCATTGCCATTCTTCCAATTATCTGACTTTATGCCATGTAAATCTGCTTCAGGTAAAATAATTGATGCTAATCCGCTATTCGAAGAAAAGGCAAAAGCTGCAATTGTTGTTACACTATTGGGCAAAGACACACTAGTTAGATGATTATTACAAAACGCTTCATATCCAATGGTTGTAACACTGTTTGGTATAGTAACACTAGTAAGTTGATTGCTAGAGAATGCACCCCAATCAATTGCTTTAACTCCATTTGGTATAACAACATTTGTAAGTTGATTGCCCTGAAAAGTCCTTTCACTAATGTTTATAAGTGTATTTGGTAGTTTAATATTTCGTATTCCTTTATTTTGAAATACACCAGAACACCAAATGTCATCATCTATATCCACAATCGTTTGCCCATCGAGTACTTCAGGTATAATAATGTTTTTTATTGAAAAATCGTAGCTACAACTTTTAATTATACCATCGGCAACCACCACATCGGCATCGGTTAAGGTGTAAGGCGTTTCTATATATGAAGCAACAAAATAATTTCCACTTATATTTGTAGTTACATTAGTAAACGAATAACTAACAGGGGCAAATGAATACAATGCTTTTGATGCTGTAAGAACAACATTCTGACCGTAATTGACAGTAAAACTATAGGTTTCGCCATCGTTCACCGTTTTACTATCTGTAACATCGCCGCTAATTGCCACAGTTACACCATCGGCGCCGGTTACCGTTCCGGTGATAGTATAGGTGTTTATTGATGCAACAAAATTGCTGCCTGTTTTATTCTCGGTGATATTAGTAAATTTATAGTTGACTGGGACAAAGGAATATCCAGGTTTAGTTGCAGTTACCACCACATTCTGTCCGCAATTTACTGTAAAACTGTATGTTTCACTAATACTTACTACTTGTGATGCCGAAGTATCACCACTCATAACAACTGTTACGCTATTAGCTCCTATTACAGTGCCGGTTATAGTATTACAAAATTGAGCAGTATATGAAAGACTATAATCACCTAAAGCTGTGCCACTGGCATAGATGTTGCCATTATTGTCCTTCCAGTTAAGAAAAATTTTTCCAGTAGAAACAGAAGCGGGTAAAGTGATTGATAATGATCCGAAATTATATGTAAAAGCTGATCTTCCAATTAGTGTTACACTATTGGGTATTGTTACCCTGTTTAGTCGATTACCAAAAAATGCATAATCACCAATTGTTGTTACGCTATTTGGAATAGTTACACTAGATAGTTGATTATTTTCAAATGCACTAGGATCAATAGTAGTAACGCTATTAGGAATAATAATGCTGGTTAGTTCATTCTCGCCAAATGCAAAACAACCAATTGTTTTAAGAGTATTTGGTAGTGTAATCTTTACTATACCTTTATTCCAAAATAAAATTTGACCACCCTTAATGCCCACAACCGTTTGCCCATCGAGTTTTTCGGGGATTGTGATACAACTAGCTGATAAATTATAGTTGCAACTTTGTATTACCCCATCGTTAACATCAACATCGGCATCGGTTAGCGTGTACTCTATTTGTGCATTTAAGGATAAAGTAAAATTTGAAACTTTTGAACCACCAGAATAAGTTTTTTCTTCGCGGTCAATCCAATTGATAAACTTAAGCCCATCACCAACGACAGGTGTTGGTAAAGTTATACTTGTTAAGTGTCTATTGTCACCAAATGCAAAATAACCAATCCTAGTAACACTATTTGGAATTGTTACACTAATAAGTCGATTACCACCGAATACATAAGCACCAATTGTTTTAAGAGTATTTGGTAATGTAATGTTTACTAGACCTTTATTCTGAAACAATGTGGCGGAAGCACCCTTAATGCCAACAACCGTTTGTCCATCAAGTGTTTCTGGAATTACAATAGAGTTAGCTGAGGAATTATAACTACAACTTTTCATTACACCATCGGTAACAACAACATCGGCATCGGTTAGTATATACTCAATTTGAGCATAGTAGGCTTGCGTAAAACTAGTAACATTTGCACCACCAGCATAAGTTTTGCCATTGCTATCAAGCCAATTAATAAACGTTAGTCCACCATCAACAATAGGTGTAGGCAAAGTTAAGCTTATTAAACCTCCATTATTATCAAATGTATGACTACCAATTGTCTTAATTGTAGTTGGCAGTGTAATTTTAACTAATTCTTTACCCTGAAATATGCCGAACCCCCAATCTTTATCCTCAATGCCAATAACCTTTTGCCCATCAAGAGTCTCTGGTATAACTATATCTTTAATAGCAAAGTTGTAGCTACAACTTACTATTATTCCATTAGTTACTACCACATCATCATCAGTTAGGATGTATTGTGTTGGTTGGGGTGTATTATCAAATTGCGCCGTGTAAGAGAGTTCAAATCTTGTTACAACTGCACCTCCGGCATAGGTTGTACCATAATTGTCCTTCCAGTTAAGAAATGTAGTACCAGCGGAAACAGCAACAGGTAGCGTGATAGATGCTAATTCTGTATTCCCGGAAAATGCCCCAATGCCAATTGATGTTACACAGGTAGGTATGGTAACGTTGGTTAGCTGATTGCTACTAAATGCGGCATTGCCGATTGATGTCACACTATTTGAAATGGTAAGGCTAGACAATTGGTTTTTTGAGAATGCTGCATTTTCAATTGTTGTAATGCTATTTGGTAAAGTTAAACTGGTTAGTTTGTTGTCATAAAAAGAACCGATTGTTTTTAAAGTATTAGGGAGGTTGATTTTCACTATGCCTTTCCCTTCAAATACTCCGGGGTAATTATCGACAATACCAACAACTGTTTGCCCATCGAGGGTTTCGGGGATAGTAATGATTTTTTTTATAAAATCGTAACTGCAACTTTGTATTACTCCCTCAGTAACTACTACATCGGCATCGGTTAGTGTGTACGATGACATAGAAATAGAAGTAGCGGTAAAGCTTATTTCTTCGCCATAGCATGTGCCTATTGAATTTGTGGCATAAGCCCGTACATAATATTTTGCATCAGGCTCTAGGCCATTCATAGTCAAGCTGTAGGTACCAGCTTCGACAACAGGTGAAGTAGAAACAACAGTGCCGGTAGCTAAGGTTGGTGCTGGAGTTTTTGAATAAACTAAACCACTGGCAGTAATTGTTGCTCCGCCATTTGAAATGATATTTCCCCCACAAACAGCAGTTGTTTCACCAATATTATAACTAATAACTGCTGTTTTAATATCAGAAGCCTTTGCAAAGCTAGTTTGCAAAGTATAGGGATATCCATAGGAATCACCCGTTGCTGTCCCATTAACTTGAACATAGTAAATCCCTGTAGTAGTCTGAAATTCAATTTTATCAGAAGTACTATACATTGACTTTACTACTTTTTTGTCATCATTCAGTAAATTAATCTCGGTTATTCCTGTATGGTTACTGGCAAGTATTGTTATGGTAATTAATCCGTCATCCTTCAAATTTATCTTGTAAAAATCAGTATCAAACCCCGTAACAGCAATATTGTCAAGAATACTGGGAGTACTGTTAGGATCACTTGGAGGAAGATTAACTACAGTACCTAGTGTAATGAAACCTTTGTTATAGCTGTTTGCACCAATCTCATATGCTAAGTCGGCAATATTGGGTTCATCGAGCCCTCGAAGGAGAGAAAAATAATCAGTTGGTTCACTAGTATGAAATTTATTAGTCGTTATAATATTCCCAATTCTGGGAATTCCAGATAAATAATCAGTTTCATTCCAGGGAATTTGCCTCTTATATCGAACGCAGCCATCTCCATCAACAATTGAAGTCCATTGTGAAATTATCCAGGTATAATCAACACTTTTCGGTAACGAAAGATCCATATAATCCGTATTTAAACCAGAAATTTGATAATTATCAATCGTTCCATTTGCATTCACATCCGGGTTATAAAATTTATTCAGAGTTTCAAGTTCATTCTCTTTTTTACCACCGAAAAGGTAAGTTCCATTATCGGGTAAATTACCATATGGTGGCATTGGGTTTTCACTAAGGCCTGCATAGTTGTAAGACAAATCACGTATGGCATCACTCCGTGGATCAATCCCTTTGATTATATTAACGTCATTTGATATCTCCGCAGCAGTGCTTCCCAAATGTGGTGTTCCTATGGTTACCAGTTTCGCAACATCATCACCGCCGAACTGTCGAATATACTCTCTTGCCGCCAATCCTCCCATAGAGTGCCCTACCAATATAACTTTGTCTGCATGTGTTACGGATTTAATCGCATCAATTGCCATCTTCAAGCCGGCACCCTGCTTTACAATTGATGCTTGATTACTCTCATTTGATAAATCCCAAATTACTTCACTTTTTTCGTGTACAGATGCTTTAGTTTTACAAACTCCTCTTTTTACTTTTAAAGCAGACTCTCCAATTCCTTCAACTAACATGTATTCATTGCCTATGCATATAATATCACCAATAAAGAAGATTGATGTTTGCTGTACGTTAATCTCTGTTTGCGTTTCAGAAGTAATAAACGGATAAATTAGATAGACATTAGTTTGAAGTGGCATTTCCTCATTTGCATTTACCGCAAAGTTTATCGTGTAGAAATCGCCTAAATTTGGATTCGTGGTAAATAAATGAACATCTTCATCCACTTTATTACTCAATGTTGCAGTGTCCCGTTTATAATCTAATGTTACATTTAGATTGCCACCATACTTCAATAGATTGTCTTCCCCTACTAAGTAGTCGAAAACAGTTTTGTAATCTTTAATATTGGTAGGATCATTGCCCTTGTAAACATTTCCGTTGGACCAAGTCTTATAGTCACTATTCAAACCATGAATAAATATTATGGGATAGGGGGTGTGCAGAGTATACTGTGCCGTTGCCACTTGCCCTACTAAAAAGAACAAGATAACTACCAAATAGTAACGAAAACGCTTACTTCTTTTTTCTAATATTCTCATATTGGTGATTTCAGGTGATGCAAATAAAAACAGAATTTAGTAAATCTTATGCTGTAAAATTTACCATTATTCAATAGGTATTTGATAATTTAGGTTTCTATTCAAAAGTAATACTAGCTCCTACTCTTCTGGCTTTTCAGTTCCGCCCCGTTTTTATTAAGTGGTTGCTGGTCTCCACTTTCTTTGTTGTTATTCCTTATTCCAAACTAATGTTGCAGTACCAACAGTTGTCTGCCATTGTGATGTAGAATTAAACTTTACGTTTTCGTAGTTTGACAAACTTGTGATTCCGGAATTGCTACTTACAACTGAATATGATATAATCTTTGTAGTCTCATTAAATATATAAGTCCCGTTTGCGGTTCGATTATTATTTTCATAGGGCATTAATATAGTCATTGCAAATGAATTATTACTGCCAAACGTCAATTTATAAGTTTCATTGGCATTAGAAATATATACCCACCTACCAATAAGTGTAGGTTTTTCTACAACTGCTTCATCCTTTCCACAAGAAACAAATGATGCAGTGAATAATAACATTGCGATTAGAGCAATACTTTTTTTCATTTTCTCGTTTTTTAACCTCCCCTATTCTTTTTCAGGATTTTCGGGCTACTCCATTCATCATTTCATTTATTCGGAGCGCGACTATGAAAGTCGCATCCCGAATAATATAATCAGATACAACTTACTTTACTCCACCATCAACCGGTGGCACATCTTTGCCATTACCACCGAGCGCATGGTATTTTTTGCGTAGTTCGTTGAGGTTATTGAACAGGGTAATGATTTGATCGTTGGGTGTGAGGTTGGCGGCCTGTACTATGGCTGTACAAAAGGTATTGTAACTCACCACTGCATGAGGGCGAAGCGTTGTGCCCGATGCTTCAGCTTTTGCGTATTCGTCGTTGCGTTGCTTGTAAAAGATATCATAGCCTGTATTTTTTGCATCCAGAGCATTGAATGAGCTGTCAATTCCCATTATCTTAGCAGCATCCACCAACTCAGGGCTGCTACGGTATTTTAGTACAATTTCAGAAAACACACCCGATTTTGAGTTCAGTGGCAGTTTGGCAGCATCGCTATAAGGGGTTATAAACAAACTAATAGTTTGCGCGGCTCGCTTCTTAGCTTCATCGGCACTTTTTAGATACGATTTGTCGATACGGCAGATTTCATTCCAGAAACTCACCCGGTCTTTGTTCAACACTTTCAACTCGTCGGAGAACTTACTTTTTTGGTTTTTGTTGATTTGCTTTCCAAATTTTTCATTATCTGCTATCAGATTGTTCAATGCTGCATTTTCAATCGGTCCCAGATAGGATTGAAATGGAATAGCAATCTCGATACTTGTTTTGAAAAGCGAGTAAGCGTTGTTAATCGCTAAATTTGCGGTGTACAGCGCAGTTAATTCAAATTTACTCATAATTAAAAACTAAATTAGGGATTCATATTAGAAACTAGATAATTTTCATTTATAATTCAGGCGCTCAACTCTCAAATCAACCATCAAATATTTTAATAAGTGTGCCTTATTCCAAACTATGTTATAAAAAAAAGAGGTGTTTAATTCGATCAAATAATCAAGCAATTAAAAATTTTTATAACATAATTCATTTTTAAAACATTCAATGAAAAATTTTTACAGAAACATTCAATTTCAGAATATATTATTAAAAATTTTTATAACACCATGTATAAATAAACTATATTGAAAAATATTTTTATTACTTAATTAGTGTATATTTACTTATATAAAACAGACAAGAATATATTGAAACTTATATTTGCATATCCGATTTAGTCATAGTTACACAGATAGTTATGCACATAATCTTTGAACAAATATAGCGAGTTAATTTGATTCTGTCAACAAATTCAAAATTATTTTCTGTTTTTTTTAGATAAATAAAGATTGCCATCGGTGAGTAACGATTATCGAGTTTGGAAGAAATGAAAGAACCTGACAGCGTGCTTGAATCTGTCAGCTTTCCTAAATAAACGAAAATTCCCCTTGCCACATTCGAGTAAGAAGGGGCTTTTGGAATTATTCAATTTGTTGCAAAAAAAATCCGGCTGAACTTCTTTACAGAAATTCAGCCGGATTAATTGCTTTCTTATATTTTATTACTTCTTCAGTAAACTCTTCAATGCTTTCACTTTGCTTGCAGTTCCTGCAGTATCTCCAGTCACCGCTACCCATTTTAAACCCGAAGGAATATTGCTTGATATACTATACGTTATTACAGTACCTGACACTTTAGTAATTGTAACAACAATCTCATTCCAACCTTTTTTAAATTTTACATCCCAAACAGAATAAGAATTATTTCTTATATTACTTTCAGCTCCTTTTACAGTTACATCTCTATCGACATAAATAAACATCGAAAATGCTACACCAACTGAAGAATCATCTTTTGAATTCGAATTCAACTTCATTATGTATCCAATTGCAGTCCCTTTTGAGTATGGAACAGCAAGAATGTATCCTCCATTAAATAATGCTTTTGGATCACTCACCGTCAAACCACTTACTGATCCAAGCTCTTCTAAGTATGAAGTTTTGGGAGTTAGCAATGTAAATGAGAACTTGCCATCATTATTCACTTTTCCAAAAAAGTCACCATCAAAAGTGATTGAGTCCACTGGATTTGTTGTATAATTTGAAATAGTTCCACTAATAACTCCGCCACTGGTAATTGAACTTGAGGCGCTTGAAACCTCATCTTTTCCGCAGCTATATAAAGCTGCAACAAATACAAATAAAACTACTTTGAAAAATGTTTTCATAACTAAAACGTTGATTTTTTTTCGCCTACTAACAGGCAGTATTTCCCTACTCTACATTGGATTTTCAGGTTACTCCACTTTCTTTATAAACAATAGTAGCGTGACTAAAAAAGTCATGCTACTATTTAGTTTAATTTCGCAACAAATATAGCGAGTTAATTTGACACTGTCAACAGATATAAGGTTTTATTTTAAACTATTTTTTATAAAATATGAGACTGTTATCAGAAAATAAAAAAGCAGAACTTGATGAAATTAAGCAACCTGACAGTGTGCTTGCACCTGTATGTGCTCCAAAATAAACCAAAAACCCCCTTGCCACTAGAAAGTGACAAGGGGGTTTACGATTAGATAGAATGTGTAGCAACGAAAAACTATTTTACTCCAAAATCAAATACCTTTCCAGCCGACCCTCCAGGATTTGAATTTCCTGCCGACACAAAACAGTATTCACCTGCCTCTAGATCAACATTTGGAGTAACTTTATACACCC
>Ga0302296_1002086_pt1 | contig 13742 bp, 7 predicted proteins | sample III_Fen_N3_1_FD_194546 | JGI IMG/M metagenome (GOLD analysis project Ga0302296, IMG submission 194546) | Peat permafrost microbial communities from Stordalen Mire near Abisko, Sweden - III_Fen_N3_1 | ecosystem: Environmental > Terrestrial > Soil > Wetlands > Permafrost | place: Sweden: Abisko... | reverse complement strand
TCAATCAGGCTATTCATTTTCAGGATTATGTAGGCTGGCTTCCCTTTTTTCGCGTTAGCAATTTCCTGATCGATTTTTTGCAGGAAGAAATTTCGCTGCGAAAATGGGCTGACAATAATTTCTTTGAAATCGAAATGTTTGTAGGTATGTTTGAAGAATTCGAACATATTTGCCACTTCGTTGGCGATTGCGGGATCGGCTGTTAAAAACCCTTTATCGCCATAAACGCGAGCCGTTCCTTCATGAAAATTTCCGGTACCAATATATGCATAGTTTCTTATTCCGTTCTTCTCATTTCGTTCGACCCAGGCCAGTTTGCAGTGTATTTTTAGTCCCGCAATACCATTAATAACATGGGCACCTTCTTCCTGAAGTTTATTTGACCAGAAGATGTTAGCTTCTTCATCGAATCGAGCCTGAAGTTCTATAACTACAGTAACCTTTTTCCCATTCCGTACCGCATTGAGCAAGGCATTTACAACTTTCGAAGTTTCGGAAACACGATAAATTGTTATGCCGATTTCAGTAACCTTTGGATCGATGGCTGCTTCGCGCAAAAAGTCGATGAAATGCGAAAAACTCTGGTAAGGGTAGTGAAGCAGAACATCTTTTTGTCTCAATTTTTTCAGGATACTGGAGTGCGGCGGCAGATCTTTGTGCGGAACCGGCGGCAAACTTTGATAATAATGCTGAGGTTTCCCAATTTCAGGGAAGTTCATAAAGTCTTTGTGGTTGTGGTATCGACCCCCGGCAACCGTTTTATCAGCTCCATCCAGCTTCATTTTTTTCATGATGAACTCAAGCAGGTCGGCGGGCATTTCACGGTCGTAGATAAGTCGCACCGGAATTCCTATTTTCCTTTTTTTAAGGCTGAGTTCCATCTTTTCGAGGTAACTTTTCGAAATATCGTCGTCGATATCAAGTTCTGCATCGCGTGTTACTTTAATGGTAAAGGCTTCAAATTGATCGTAATTGAAGATCGGGAAGATATCATTCAGGCAAAAACGAATAACGTCATCAACCATAATGACGAATTTTTTGTGACCCTGATCGGGAAGTACCAAAAAGCGTGAAACTGACCGACTGGGAACACGAATAAGGGCGTATGCAAATTTTAAAGGAGAATTCTTTTTTGAAAGTTTAACTGCCAGATAAACTGATTTGTCGCGCAAATAGGGGAATTTCATGTTTTTCCCCAACATGATGGGTATGATATTTGGAAGAACTTTGATGTTAAAATATTTCCGGACGAAGACACCTTGCTCATGTGTCAATTGTTTTTCGTCGATCATAAAAATATTTTCATTGGCCATTTCAGCCCAAATATTCCGGTAAATTTCCTGCGCCTTTTGCTGATGCTTTACAACCGTTTCCTGAATTTCATCATAGAGTTCACTGGCAGTATAATTACCTAACAGAGTTTCGTCGTCTTTGCCAAATTCGAGCATGCGTCGAACGGCAGCAACTCTTACACGGAAAAACTCATCGAGATTGTTGGAAAAGATCCCGAGAAACCGGATCCTTTCAAACAAAGGAACTGTGGGATCTTCAGCCTCCTGAAGTACCCGCGCATTAAACGACAGCCAACTGATCTCACGGTTATTGTATCTGTTCGATTTATCCATTTCCTGAGTTTTATTTGTGCGGAAAACCAATAAACAGTTTATCCCATATTAAGTTTATTCATTCCTTTTTGAATCGCCTCCTGAAAAATTGGCAGTCCGGTAACCTCATTCAAAGGTATTATCCGGTCTTTTGGCGCTTTGTTTTCATCCTGAAGAAACAATTCGAACCACCCCACATTTTGCCATTGGTCTAGTTTGTACCCAACGTTAGAAAACTCTCCACATTTTCGATAACCAAAATGTTCATGAAAAGTTACACTCGGTTCGTTAGGCATGGTAATAATGGCCAACAAATCAGCAATTCCCTGGTAGCGAACAATATCATTCAGGCTGGTATAAAGTGCATCGGCCACTTTTCTACGCCTGAAATCGGGATGAACATACACCGAAACTTCTTTACTCCATCGGTACGATGCACGGCTTCGGTAAGCCGATGCGTAAGCATATCCGGCAATTCGGCCATCGATTTCACAAACCAGATAAGGCAATTCGGCCAATATTCCCTGAATTCGTTCCCAAAAAGAATCTTCATCAGGAACAATTTCTTCAAAGGTGACTGATGTTTCAAGAATAAAAGGTGAATAAATTTCCAGAATTCCCGGAACATCATGTTTTTCAGCTAATCGTATTTTAGGATTCATTGTTTTTATTTTGTTATGGATTACAAGTTGCGTGTTTCGAGACTCTCCAGAAGCAGTAACTCGCAACCCGAATCAGTTTGTCAATTCACATCATCGCTGAATTCCATCAAAAATGCTTTAATAAAACCGTCAATTCCGCCATCGAGTACCGCGTTCACATTGCCCGACTCGAAACCGGTACGCACATCTTTAACTAATTTGTAGGGTTGAAGGGTATACGAACGAATTTGCGAACCCCATTCAATCTTTTTCTTAGTTGCATTAATTTGTTGCTCGGCCTCCTGTCGTTTGCGAAGCTCCAATTCGTATAATTGAGATTTAAGCAACCGAAGGGCATTGTCTTTATTTCCAAATTGAGAACGGCTTTCGGTATTTTCGATGATAATGCCGGTTGGGGCATGACGGAGACGAACTCCGGTTTCAACTTTGTTCACATTTTGGCCACCAGCACCACCCGACCGAAAAGTATCCCAGGTTATGTCGGCTGGATTAATTTCGACTTCGATAGTGTCATCAATTGCAGGTGAAACAAACACGGAAGCGAAAGTAGTCATTCGCTTACTTTGGGCATTGAAGGGTGAAAGACGAACCAAACGGTGGACACCGTTTTCACTTTTCAGGTAGCCGTACGCATATTCGCCTTCAAACTCAATGGTGCAGCTTTTCACACCAACTTCGTCGCCTGCATGATATTCGATTGTTTTTACAGTATAGCCATGTCTTTCGCCATAACGCATGTACATGCGCATCAACATTTCAGCCCAGTCGTTGCTTTCAGTTCCTCCGGCTCCGGCATTAATACGCAGAATGGCGCCCAGTTTATCCTCCTCTTTACGGAGCATATTTTTGGTTTCCAAAGTTTCAACAGCCTCAAGAGCGATATTAAAATGCTGTTCGATATCTTCCTCAGAAGCCTCTTCCATTTCAAAAAAGTCATACAAAACCAGCAAATCTTCTATGGCTTGGTCAACCTGTTTGAATCCATCCGTCCATACTTTGATCGAACGAACCACTTTCATTTGAGCTTCAGCTTCTTTGGGATTATTCCAGAAAGCAGGATCCTGAGTTTTCAGTTCCTCTTCCTGTAGTTGAATCACTTTCTGATCGTAGTCAAAGATGCCTCCTTAACGCATCCCGGCGATCATTGAGACCTTTTATCTGTTCCTTGAGAATCATCTTTTACTTTTAGATTTTACTAAAAACAAAAGTAGAAAATGAAACGTGAATCGGAAGGTCATATTTGACATTTGTTTGATAAGAAAAAACCGGCAGTTTCAACCTAGTCAAAATCGACTAAGCTGAAACTGCCGGTTTAATGAAATTTAATCCAGATTAATTTACTGGCCCCATACTATTGTTGCATCCGAAATAGAATTTGCCTGCAATTGATAGTTTCCACTTGCGGCATCTTCATACTTAAATGCATAAATTCTGATGGTATATGTATCACCATTATTTGGGTATCCTGAAGTCCATCCGCTGGCAGAAGAACTAAGAGTGCCCGTCGTTATTGTGTAGGGAACTTCGACAGATTTAAATACGGTAGTTCCCGAATTATTAATGACATAAATGACATAGCTGTTGGTATTTGCCAGCGCAGTCCAGCTTATTTCAGCATAAGAATTGGTCGTATTGTATTGGCATTTTTCGAAAGTAACCGGGTCAATAACATCGGCAGTTAGAATGTCCTGAAATTCGTCGGTTGTTCCATCATCGAAAACCGCATTGAAAATGTATGTACTTGAGGCTGGTTTGGTTGTCGAGTATTCAGAGTCAATAGGTTCTTTTACGAAGTAATATGTTCCTCCACTAATTGGTGTAAGTGAGATTGTTTTTGAGGGATCAGATGAACTAACCGCAGTAACCGTTTTTAAGGCGCCGACAGATTGGGCATATAGTGCAACTCCATAAACGACATTGGTACCTGAACGTTTACTGAGGATAACTGCATCACCTTCTATCGTGGAATTGTTGCTCTCCTTATTACAAGACATGGAAATTGCAACCAATAAAATGAAAGAAATGATTTTTAACTGTTTCATATAATTTATTTTAGCTGAACTTATTCAGATTAAACTTGCTTTTACTGAAGAAATCTTATTGTTGAATAATTTTAACACTATTTGCCCCAGGTTATTTCCTTATCAGCTATCGAGATAGCCTGAATGTTGTAAGAATTACCATTTGGCTCATATAAGAAGGCCAAAAGTCTGACTGTGTATTTTTTGTCAACTACAGGTGTGATTCCGGTAGCCCATCCGCTTACAGCTCCTACTGCATAGTATTTCACTGTATTCGCAAGCTCAATACTACTATAAACCAGATTTGGCCCATCAAAAATATTAATTGCATAACTATTTGCATCAGGAACCGCGGCCCAGTATATTCCCAGCTCTTGGTTAGTCGAATTGTATACGGTTTTTTCATTATCGATAACCGGAACGGCCAAAACCTTATCGCTCACATCATCCTGAAATTGGCCGGTAGCGCCATTTTCGAAAACCGCAGAGAAATTGAATACTGAAGCTGTTGGTCTTATCGTAGTAAATTCAGCATCTGGAGTTTCGTAATAAAAGTTGGTTTTATATCCCTGATTGGATTTCAAGTTGTAAACCACATCGGCGACAATATTATTAACTAATTCTGCTTTAACACTTTGGAATGAACTAAAAGTGTACGCGTATAAGTAGTAGCCGTAAACAATATTGGCTCCCGGTTTTTTGGAAACAATAATTGCATCGCCAATACCAGTTGCATCTTCCTGGGTTTTGTTGCACGAGCTTATTGAAAAGATGATTAGAATGAGAGCTAAAAATTTAAGTAGTTTCATGACTTTATGCCTTTTTAATATCAATGACTCATAAAAAATAAGATGCCGATCCCTATAATAGGGTTGCTTGTATGCAAAGATATTTATTTGCTTGTTAATCGAACTTCAGTGATAGCAGATTTATTGTTCTGAATTTATACAAATTCAAAATTGGAATATTGATTTTAATTCAAAATCAGTAAATACTAAATACCTAGGCGAGGTAATCTTCTATCGCAATCAGAATTGCTGGATTATAATTTTTTTTGAGATCGCCTGACCATTTTTCAGAATAATCTTTAACACATAGATTCCGGAATAGGTTTTAGGGATTTCGATGCTAATCATTGAATCCTGAGTTTTGATATTCCTGTCGAAGACTTCCATCCCTGTGGCAGAGAATAGTGAAATCTTTTCAACATCAGCTGACTGGTTTAATTCAATATTAATCAGCCGATCAGCCGGATTTGGATATATGCGCGAAACAAGTTCATTGGAAAAAACTCCGGTGAGATTAGCCCATTCGTTTTTTAACTGAGCGATTTGTGAAACAGGAATCTCCGTATTCCATAATTTAAATTCATCGATACTTCCTCGAAACGCATACTGGGTTTCCACATCATCCATTCGCCCGATGGTTATTGGTTTAGTTGAGGATTGGAGTGCTCCGGAAAAAGCTTTAAACGTATCTAAAGCGCCATCAATATAAAGCTCCACCGAATAGCCGGTATAAATTGCGGCGACATGGTAGTAGCGGTTTAGTTCAACGGGCATTGAACTATCAAGATCAGTCACTCCTGTACTGGTTTTAACGGTCCATCGTAGCTTTCCTTCTGGAGTAATTGATAGTTTATAACGTTGTTGCCACGATCCGTGAGAAACGATAAACCTTTCAGAACCAAGCTGTTCACATTTGATCCAGCAACTCAGGCTCACTGCATCAGCAAAATTCAGATCAACAGCATTAGCGGTATAGATGATGTTTTGTCCCGAAGTAAATTGATAAGCCAGTAAGGGTTTTCCACGAGCATCGTCGGTTTTGGTAACTCCTGAAACTGTTGCATGAAAACGGTCGGAAACGGCGTTTTTATCATCCTTATCAAACGGATACCAGATTAGTGGCAATTGACTGACCAGATTCGTGTTTTTGACAAGCGCACCTATTGAAATAGTGGTCGACAGCTTATCCTGATTGGTAACCTTTACGGTGATGCTTGCCACCATTGGCGTTGAAGGAGCCTGCCAGCTAACCGAATTTCCAGTGGTTTGAGTTAAAACACCTGATGAAACGCTCCATGCATATTCAAGAGTTTGACCGGGAATTGGATCGATTTGAACCGTAAAAGTGTTTGGTTTTCCGGTTTCGGTATATTTCATTGCAGACTGAATGCCCGTTGCGATAGGTGGAGCAGAAATTTGAGTAACCACCTGTAAATGCAGTGTGTCTTCTGCAGTTTGGGCACCAGCGCTTATCCTGCATTTGAGCACTGGCTGCGACTGGGTGGCAGGCGCTGTGATCTGAACCTGTGACTGGGTTTGCCCGCTGACCAGAACTCCATCCAGAAACCACTCAAACTGAACTTGAGCCCCCGATGGAATGTTCCCCGGCGTGCAATAAGCAGTAAACAACGAACTGGTGATGACTGGGTTATGATCGGTCGAAATTGATTTTATGCGAAGGGTTTCGGTATAGTTGTATTGATAATGGTAATCGAGGATATCATTGCCGGCATAAAGTTTTCCATTGCGGGCAGCAGGAACTAAACCTGATTGATAAAGCCGGATCAATCGAACTTCGCCGGCGGGAAGAGTTAGCTGAATTGACCCGGTTGCTGCCGGAAACAGCGTGGTTTCAGTGATTGCATCGTATACGCCGAATGTGCCCGCCGGAAGGGTAACATTTACCTGTTTGATGGCTTGTGTCGGATTAAAATACAAGTACGAAGCCAACGAATTGTCGCCGTAAAAATCAGTTTTATTGAGGTCGATCTGAAGTATTTCAGGAATATTGGTTGTTTGCACGACTGCTGCCAGATATCCCACACTCGAACCGCTATAAAGCGAAAGATTTGTAGCTGCCCAACCGCCGCCAATAGCATCGCCGGTAGCAAACGGGCTTTTCCCCTGCACAATTTGTTTCATCGATTCATGAGGAATACAGGCCGTCGCGTCGTTTGCCGAAGCCCAATTATACGAATCCTGATTGGCTTGCGGAAGTCCATTCCAGTAAAAGAGCCTGCTGGCATTGGTTACATTCAGTATCCATTTGGCAATGGCACGGGCAAAACGCTTATCGTATTTCGGAAGTGGTGCCAAAGCAGCTGCCTGTTGGAAGCCATTCATGACAAAAGCATAATCATCTCCGGCATCGTTGGCTTCACCAATCAGTCCCGAAACATCATAATCGCCCCACTTTCCAACGATTGAACCCCAGCCTCTCAAAGCACCACGATCGAAGCTCCAGCTTAGCATTTTCTGAAGCGGGTAACTGGTACCCTCAACGGCGTTCATCCGGGCAGCGGCAATCGTTCCGTAGGGTAACTGAAGTTCGTAGGAAGGATTAGTAGTCATTCCGGACAAAAAATCCATGGTAAGTTGGGCGCCTTCGAGATATTTCCGGTCACCGGTTTCGAGATAAGCATTGTAAAGCAACCACGAGATGCTCCCTGCTGATTCTGGCTCCGGAACGCTTTCATTGAGCGGTAATCCGGTTTTCAGGTTAAATGCGCGGTAATTCATGCTTGGCAAGGTCCATGGTGTAGAAATTCCTCCCAATTTATTGACACAAGATAGCCAGCGATCAGCCACGGTTGTGAATTGTGTGGCAAATTCGGGTGTAGTTTTCGGGTACAGCGAATACAACTGATAAAAGTAAATATTGGGCATTACATCATACCACCAGTCGCTTCCTGATGTGGTTGAATAGCTGTTCAGATAGACGTTCTGATCGTTTTTCAGGTTGAAAAAATCTTTGGTTTTGGCGACCCAATTGGTGCCATTTTGGTTGCTTTTGTCAATTCCGGAGAGACTTGCCCCAACAATGGCGGGTATGATGTTTATCGCTTCAGCCTGATTCGAATGGTCGGTGGTGCCCACATACGAATCGAGAAACAGTGGTGTATTATCGGAATAATTAAACTGACCTGTTGTACCCAGTCGTGATAAGGGTAGATATTGTCCGGTTTTGGTTGTGTTGAAGACAAAGCTGTCGTAATCGTGTGCCACCGTTTTCCAATCGCGGATAAGCAATGGTGCCGGCGAATTGGGCATCTGATCGATCCGTGAAATACTCAACTGGCCTTGCTGCGAAAAGGATTGCAAGGTAAAAATGCAGAGTTGCAGAATAAGTAGATATCGGATCATGGAAGGAAATTTTAAAAGATAATAACCACATCATTACTTATAAAAGGGTAGGCTCAAGATTCCACATCACCGATGCAGAAATCATTGAGCCTCATCCTTTTAAATTTTAATATTCAGAAAACCCAACAATTTATGGTTTTTCATCATTGTAAAGTTTCGAAACCTGACCATCAGCCAAAGCGATGTTGTAGATTTTAAGTTCGTCCACAGCACCTTTAAAATAGCCAAGTGATGTTGGAGTCTCAGTCCACGTCCAAGTTGCAAGTTCAGCATCTGTTGCTATACAGCCGATTATAAACGGTTGTGGTGCTGGAGCCGTAAGAATCTGTGTTAGTGCGCCACCCTTTGGATCAGTCCATGTTTTTGTCAATGTTCCATTTACAAAGAATTTTAATTCCTTGGCTGTGGCATTTACTGTTATCACAATATGATTCCAAACGTTAATTTTAATGGAGTTATCCGTCTCATTATCAGCATCAATAATATCACCATTTACTTTTTTGTAAGTAAAGAATGGTTTTCCGCCACCCTGAGTCTGAAGCTTATAACCTGTCCAATAATTTTGCGATAAAATGTAATTGTTTTCGTAGAGTTCAGTTGGTTTAATCCAGACAGAGATGGTTAAATTAACAGGAAGGAACGCTGTTGTATAAGGAACTTCAAGATGGGCTCCATTACTGAAAGAAATTGCTTTTCCACCTTTAACGCCTGTTACCCAGGTTGGCGATCCGGCAGTAGCACCAAAAACACCAGCATTTCCTGCTTTAAATGTTCCAACATGTTTAACGGTTGAGAAAGCAGTAGCGGTTGTTCCTGTTCCTTCGTCAAAATGCCAGCCAGCATTCAGGTACAGAGTTTCGTCGATATAACCATAGATCTGTGTTCCAAAAGTTTTTTTGGCTGCAGTTAAATTCACGTTCAGATTCGTGATTTGTGTCTCAGTAAGTAAAGTAGCCGAAGCTGTTTTGGTAGTTGCCAGAGTCGTTTTAAATGCATCGATAGCAGCTTGTGGATAATTGGTAGTGGTTGCGCCATTGGCAAGCGTGCTACTTTCAGTAATTAGCGCACTAAGCGATGCGTAAGATGCAGTTCCATACGACTTCAAAGTAGTTGTGGCCGTGGCTAAAGCTGCTACCTGTACGTCAACTTCGGCTTGTGTAAGTGTTGTTGATGCTGAAGCTGTTTTTACGGCAGCCAAACTCGTTTTGAAGGCATCAATAGCTGCCTGTGGATAAATCGCTACGGTTGCGGAAGCAGAAAGCGCATCGGCCGCTGCAATTGAAGTGGTCAAACTTGTTTTGTCACCCACTGGTTCGTCTTTTTTGCACGATCCAAAGATAATTGCTGAACTTACTACCAGCATAAGCAGCATCGTACGAATTCTAATCAAATGTTTCATTTTCATAATGATGTTTTAATAATTATTAATATAAAAGTATTGCTTTCGTGATATCAGGGATTTATGGCCTGGTTTGCATCTACTTCTGCCTGCGGAATTGGAAAATACCGTTTGGCTTCGTAGTTGAAATTCGCTCCAAGTGCAGCTTCGGCAACGGTTTTGCCCCAGCGTGTCAAATCGAAATAGCGGTGAAATTCCTGAGCCAGCTCAACCCTTCGTTCTTTTTGAATGGCTGTCCGGAGTACGTTTTGATCTGAAGCTGTGATATCGGCCAACAGATCAACAGGTGGAGTTCCTTTAAAGCTTGCACGGGCACGCTGCCTCACTTTATTGAGGCTGGCTTTAGCCAGATCAGCTTTTCCGGTTTCGTTGTATGCTTCTGCTTCCATCAGCAAAACATCGGCATATCGCAGGTAAATATAATTGAGGTCACCATCGCCTTTCAGGGAAGAAGAAATCTCGGAAAGTGGTTGCTGGTGTTTTTTGGTCAGGTATCCGGTGGGCGACCAGCTTGCGCTGAAAAGATCACCGTTCAACCAGGGCTGTCCATCGCGGCCAACCGAAGCATCGAGGCGCGGGTCAACTTCGCCGGTGGTACTTTGTTCGAATGCATTGACCAGACTTTGTGTTGGTGCATTGAAATAATACCCGCCTTCGGCTGATGGCGCAAACCATTGATTTAAGGCGCTTCCGGTGGAAGGATTTTGTCCTGAAAGATGTTGAATTTCGAAAATAGATTCAGTGCTATTTTCGTGGGCCAACTTGAAATTACTGGAATAATCAGGCAAAAGACTGTAAATCTTCAGGTCTTCAACCTGCTGAAAATAGGTGCTCGCTGCTGCCCATTTCTGTTGAAACAAACTTACTTTTCCGAGCATGGCCAAAGCGGCACCTTTAGTAGCGCGACCAACATCGGATAAATTGTAGGTAACGGGTAAAACAGCTGCAGCTTCGGTTAAATCTTTTTCAATCTGAAGATAAATGGCAGCCACTTCGCTCAACGGCACATGGATGGTTTCGTGAGAGAGCTGAGGTAAAAGTTTCAGAGGAACCTTTCCAAAGATATTCACCAGGTTAAAATAACTGTATGCCCTGATAAATTTGGCTTCGCCGAGGATGCGGTTTTTCAAAACTTCATCCATCACGATAGGCTGAACGTTCGCAATCACATTGTTGGCGCGGGCAATTCCTTCGTAAGTAAAACCCCAGTAATTACTGATGATTCCATTGTTGGCATCGGCATTAAATTCGTCGATAAACGTAATTTCGGATTGGTCGCCCGGATTGCCGCCTTTTACCGCATCGTCAGAAGCAATATCGCCAAACACCCACAAATCGTTGCTGGAGTTGGTGAAAGCGATTGAACTGTAAACACCGGTTAGCGCTTGTAGCGCCTGTTTATCGTTCTGGTAAAAAGTGTCGGATGCAAAATTGCCTTTCAGATTTTCAGTCAGAAAATCGGTACACGAACTAAAGATCGTCATTGTTAAAACCAGCAGTATAGCCGGTTTAAACTTCATTATTTTGGTTGTATTTCGTTTCATAACTGATGGATTAAAAAGTGATATCAAGTCCAAGCATGATGGTCATTGCCGAAGGATAGGTTCCCCAATCGATGCCGGCTGCGCGGTCGCCTTCGGTTTTTGAGTTGTCGCTAACGGTCATTTCAGGGTCAAGTCCCGAATATTTGGTGAGTGTCAGCAAGTTGGTTCCTGAAGCATAAATTCGTGTCTGCGACAAACCAATTTTCTTTAGTACTTTCTCCGAAATGGAATATCCGAGCTGAAGATTTTTCAACCTGACGTACGAGCCATCTTCCAAGAAGCGCGAAGATGAACGTGCGTTATTCGATTTTGCAGTCCACGAGGCTCTTGGCTGCGTGTTTGAAGTGCCTTCTCCCGTCCATCGTTCGTCGAAATAGCGCTGGGTAACATCAAATCCGCGATAAAAACCTTCGATATCCTGATTGATCTGCGAATAGATTTTATTGCCGTAAGTTCCCTGTATAAATATGCCTACATCGAAGTTTTTGTAGTTGGCCGAGAGGTTCAATCCTGCAGTTAATTTCGGGATAGCACTGCCCATATAAACCCTGTCGAGGTTATCGATATGACCATCTAAATTCTGGTCTTTATATTTTACGTCGCCGGGTTTAATGTTATTTCCCTGATTGGCCGAGAGCAAAACATCGGTTGCATTCTGAAAAATGCCTTCCATTTGGAGCAAGTAGAACGAGCCGATTGGATGTCCGACTGCGGTTTGGGTGGCATAAATTCCTGTATCGATCATTCCACCAAATATTGGAGCATCCAGTTTGAGGACTTCGTTGTGCAGAAATGCAATATTTCCACCGATAGTATAACCCCAATCCTTCTTCTTTTTCCGGTAATTGGCTTCCAGTTCAACTCCTGAATTCAGCACCGAACCACTGTTCACCCAAGCGGATTCGGCATAACCCGTTGATGGTGGATTTGGCGCTTTCACCAGCATGTTCTCGGTTACTTTGTAGTAGTAATCAAGCGAAAATGAAAATGCACCTTTCCAAAGTTCTGCATCAATTCCGCCATTGTACTGGTAGCTGGTTTCCCACTTCAGGTTGTTATTACCAAGAGCCGATTGAGCGTAACCACTGTTGGTTATCCCGCCAAAAGGATAATTGTAATAAGGCGAAATCCGGTCGCTGTAGGCATAAAGGCCAATATCCTGGTTTCCGATGGCGCCATAACCGGCACGAAGTTTCAGGTTTTCGAGCCACTTCACATCCTTCAGAAAATTCTCCTGTTTGATAATCCATCCGGCTGAAAGCGAATAAAAAGTTCCCCATTTGTTGTTTCCGGTAAACTTCGATGAGCCATCTCTCCGGAGTGTTCCCGACATGTAATATTTCCCTTTGTAATCGTAGTTTAGACGTCCGAAAAACGAAGCCAGCGTTGAAGCATATTCAGTCTGGCTGCTGATCTTGATGCCCAATCCGTTTCCAATGTAGATCAATTCTTTTTGTTCAACCGGGAAATCCATATCACTGGAGTATAGGCCTCTTCCATTGTTTTTGATGGCCTCAAATCCAAGCATAGCCGAAATCGTATGCGATTCACCGATCTTGATGTCGTAATTAAGGAGGTTATTCATCGACAGATTGGCCGTCCGTTCGCTACCGATACTCAGGCCATTCTTCGCATTAATCCGGTTAAGAGTTCCCCAGGTCGGCGAAAATTGACGGTGGAATGAATTGCGGTAATCAAGGCCAATGTTGGTGGTGAATTTTAAATCTTTTGTAATTTTTGCGATAAAATAGGCTTTGCCCAAATAGCTGTCGTCTTTGCGAGTGTTGTCGTTGTGTGCGCTCATCCCAATGGGATTATACCCATCGCCAAGGAACGAATCGAATTTCTGAGCCCCGAAGTATTCGGCAGGACGGTCGACAAAAGTTCCGTTATCGAACCGAATTGGAATGGCCGGATTGCGGAAAAAAGCATATCGGATCACGCTTCCGCCATTACCACCAGCACCATCGCCTGAACTTCCGATGATGTCGTTGCGCGAAATCCCGGCCACCATGCTCATCCCGGCGGATAGCCATTTACTGACTTCTGTATTTACATCAAGCCTGACCGTTCCACGCGTGTAACCGCTTCCTTTGATCATTCCTTTTTGATCGAAAATCGAAGTAGAAATCATGAAATTGGTTGTTTCATTTCCTCCCGAAAGCGAAAGTTCATGCGAATTGATCGGTGCCGGTTGCAGCAGTTCTTTCACATAGTCAACGTTGGCAAACTTTGCGGCATCTTCCGTAGAAATTAGGTTACGCTGCAAAGATTCGGGCAGGAACGCATTGTCGTTGGTAGCCGCCTCATTGTAGATCGTCACATAATCTTTTGTATTCGCCATTTTAGTGAGCCGGGTGG
>Ga0302296_1002083_pt1 | contig 13752 bp, 14 predicted proteins | sample III_Fen_N3_1_FD_194546 | JGI IMG/M metagenome (GOLD analysis project Ga0302296, IMG submission 194546) | Peat permafrost microbial communities from Stordalen Mire near Abisko, Sweden - III_Fen_N3_1 | ecosystem: Environmental > Terrestrial > Soil > Wetlands > Permafrost | place: Sweden: Abisko... | reverse complement strand
AAAACCATACAGTTTTCTGATTGGTGAAATAGAAACAACGAAAAGTGAACATGGTTTGATAGTAAGAATCCAACGTGTATTTTTAAAAAAACAGCATAAATAGGGGGTGAATTATCTGATTTATATCAAAAGGTATGTAATCGGTTTTTAAACCCGAAGGTTTATAGTCTTATATCTTTCCAAAACTATTGAGAATTATACGGTAAAAACACATCAATAATACTTATCAGTTACTTATTGCATAAAGTTCTGTTATAGTAAGCCGTAAATAATCACAGTTTGTAAAAGAAAAGCTTATTATAGCGAGCCACCAACGTATAATACTACTAATAAGCAAGTTGATAGTTATCCAACAGCGCTACTTAGTGGTTTTTCATTTCTACAAGTCACCTTGACGGTTCTTCAAGCCGCCTTGACGTTTCTTCCAGCCACCTTGACGGTTTGTCCAGCCACCTTGACGGTTCTTCCAGCTACCTTGACGGTTTGTCCAGCCACTATTTCATTTCGTCCAGCCACTATGTAGCGATGAAAAACCACTATGTAGCGATGAGAAAGTACTAAGTTGTTTTAAAATTACACTATGTAGCGCTGAAATAGCACTATCTTATAGCATCCTTATACTAGCTCATCCTATCCTTGTAGATTGTAGCAACAGCTATATGCCTGTACGAAACATCTATCTACTACAAAAACAGAACTAAATATCCCGATAGCTTCTACACTAACTAAAATCTAAGATAAATAAGCATTTTTAATCTAAATTTCAAAATAAACATAATTATTGTTGTCTAAGTTAATTAGAGTTTGTACTTTTGGAGTGCTAAAAAATAAGTAAAGCAAAAACAAGTACTTATAAAGTAGAAATATGGTCACCTAGGTGCCGATATAAATTGTTATGCGTAAGTGTAAAAAATAAAAGGAATTAGCTGCTTTTAATGAAACAATATCTAGAAATGAAATTTAAAAATAAACATATTGGCTTGATTCTAGGACTAACATTTATAATATTTAGTTTTCTATTTTTCGGCAGACAACAAGGTATTTATCAAATTTTACTTTTTGTAGGTCTTTTGATTTCGTTTGTGTTTTACTTGACAATTATGTTTGGCAAAGAGACAATTAAATCAAAAATTATTTGGACTATAGTTATTGTACTGTCTGCACTATTTCAACAGCTGACTGAACCACTTCTAATTAAAAGTTCCTATTTAATTTATTTGAAAAGTAATAAAACTGAGTTGACAGAAGTGACTAACATTTTAATCGAAAAGAGAGGTGAAATTTGGATAACTAAAGATACAATAAGAGATGAAAATTGTGTTTTGACAAACTTAGAAAAAGAAAAACTAAAAAAACTGAGACAGAAATTGAACGTGTATATAATAGATAAATCAGAAGACGAAATTTATTATGGGTTTTGGGGATTCTTAGATGTAAGATTAGGAATTACTTATTTGACAAATAAGAATGAGTTGCATGAAAAAAACCTTCAACACTTGACAGATAACTGGTTTCATTGACAGTGAATAATGTTTGAAAAGCACTAATAACAAGTCGAAAAGAATTAAATAGAAAAAACACCTAACGCATAACACACGCCTATGGGCACAGGCTGGCTGACGTGCATTTAGCAGGTTTTGCTCCCGCATTCACTTTGTCGTTTCACGACAGCGAATGCTCCCGCAAACCGCCAAATGCCCATAGCCTCGGTCGTTAGGCACAATTGTAAAAAAATAAAATACTTATGAACGAATTACTTGAAACTGCAAAAAACTTAGCTCCATTTCTTCCATTAGCTAAACCAATAATTGACTCACTTTTTAAACCCAAATTATTATCGTTAGATAATTGGTTGAAGAAAAGAGAAATTGATAATGAGGTAATCAATCATCATTTGTATGAATCAAGATTTGAAGAATATCTATTAAAAACAATTGAGAAGTGCTCAATTGTCAACACCTTGATATTTCCCAACCAGCAAATCCATATTGAAGATATTTATCAGCCTTTGACTTTGATTGACAACAATCTAAAACAACAGGAAAAAATCAAAATAGAATCATTTCCATTAGTTCTCTTTGAAAAATATCAAAGAATTCTAATTTGCGATAGTGCGGGAATGGGTAAATCAACTTTATCAAGATATATTTGCTTACAAGCAATTAAAGAAAACCAAGGTATTCCAGTGTTTATTGAATTGCGAAAGATAAATTCCGAAAATTCAATTATAAATGAACTCCTAAAGCAACTAAATTCAATTGACAAAATATTCGATAATGATTTTATAATTAGACTATTAAAATTAGGAGAGTTCATAATAATCTTGGATGGTTTTGATGAAATTACAAACGAAGAAAAAGAAACAGTAACAAAAGATATTAAAGAGTTTGTTGTAAATTGTAGTAACAACTACTTCCTATTGACATCCAGACCTGAAGGGGCACTGTCGACCTTTGGTGATTTTAAAATTACAAACATAAAAGGACTTCATAATTCCGAAGCTTTTCAGCTATTTCAAAGGTATGATAAAATTTGTAATACAAATTTGAGCGACAGTCTAATTAATGAAATAAAAGGAGTTAACAATCAAGTGACTGAATTTTTAGTAAATCCATTTCTTGTGTCACTATTATATAAAACGTATTCTTTTAAGAGAGATATTCCTTCGAGAAAAAGTACTTTTTATAACGATGTATATACCGCTCTATATCAAGATCATGATTTATCGAAAGATTCATATAAAAGAGATAAAGTTTCTAAACTGGATATTCAAGATTTCAGGTTGGTATTACGGGAATTTGCAAATCTTACTGCAAAAAGAGGTGAAGTTGAATATGATAGACCAAAGGCAACTCAATATATTTCTGAATGTAAAACTAAACTACCTTACTTGAATTTTAGAGAGACTGCATTTGTTGAAGATCTATTGACTACTGTACCTATTTTTTCAACTGAAGGAAATAATATTAGATGGGCACATAAATCCTTTCAAGACTATTTTGCAGCTGAATATATAACTTACCATCCTAAAAAAGAATTGATAATAAATCACTTAATAGAGAAAGATGTAAGAAAATATGAGAATATTATTGATTTGATAATTGAGTTAGATCCAAACTTAATCCGACAATATGTTTTACCAAGTATATTAAGAGATTTAATTCAGCATTACGACTTATTTTGTCAGTTTCCTAATATACCTGAGGAAGATCTTGCAATACGACGGATGATTACTTTCGATGCGAAGTTTTGGATAAATAGAGTTGCGCAGAGTGATAACGAAGTGAAAAATAAATCAAAAGATGAATTTGAAAGGGTTCAAGAAATAATTATGGAAAAATATGGATTAAGTTATCAAGGTGCCACGAACTTTAACGAAGAATGCTTAATTGCATATTCTGCATCTAATCGAACAATTTTTATACAATTATTAGGCAACAAAGGACTTTTAGGAAAATCCATTTTAAAACAAAGAAAACACATTAGCCCACCGATGGAGTCATTTGACGAAAATCCTATTTTAATCTCCAATACTGACATAAATGCTTTTTATAACCAAGCTGACTTTTTTTCAAGTTTTAATGAATTAATGACAGATACATTTAAATTAAGATCAAGTCAAAGCCGTTTTGCATTTATACCAGACATTATTTTTTGTAAGAACTTACTTGAATCTATTGAAAAGGAAATCGAAAACACAAAGAACGACTATTTACTTGAAAACTATTAAAACAACTGTGCCTAACACACGCCTATGTTCATTGGCTGGCTGACGTGCATTCCGGCAGTTTTGCTCCCGCATTCACTTTGTCGTTTCACGACAGCGAACGCTCCCGCAAACCGCCAAATGCCCATAGCCTCGGTCGTTAGCAGCAACCTTAAAAAAAACAAAAAATACAAAATACAAATGATAATTGAAACTTTTAAACATATTTAAACTCAAAAATTATGGCAGACATTAATGAAATTGTAGAACTTTCAAAATTATATCTTGATGCTTTCGACAAAAGAAATGAAAGATTCATATTATGGACTACAGGTCAAGTATATGAAATAGTTCAAGAAACACTTCATAAAATTACTAATCAGATAACAAAAGAGAATGACTTTTTTAAAAGTAACTTGTATGTTAGCACTGGCGAGAATAAAATAAACGGACTTTCAATAAGAAGTGGTAAACTAAGTATCCCTGCATCTAATGAATTTGAAGGTGGTTTTGAAATATGCTTCACTCCACTATTTAACGGAAAAATACACGTATATGTGTTTGAACATTCATTGAATGATTCTCATCCAAAACATCATACAATTGCTGTAGTTGATAATTTGTCAGACATTACAGAGCAAGCTGTAATAGATTATGTCTACACTGCTTTAAACATCGTTTACAAAAGTTCGCTATTATTTGCTGGAGAAGAATAGAAAGGCAGCCGCTTACACACATATGCTCACCTACTGGTTGATATGCATTTAGTAGGTTTTGCTCCTGCATTCACTTTTTCGCTTGGCGACAGTGAACGCTCCCGCAAACCGCCATGCCCATAGCCTCAGGTATTAGAAGCAGCCTTAAAAAAAAGAAAAGACAGACACAATGACTGCAAGAATTTTGACAAATACACCAACTTCTGGAGAATCTCCCGAATTCTATTTCGGAGAACACTTTAGGCAAACTCTATGGGTGGAATTTGTTGACAACGAATATGAAAAATGGATTGGTTGCTTTCAGTGTGACTATCCAAAATTGTTAAATGAAGTGCTCGTTGACAACGAAAACAAATCTGCATTCGTCGTTTCTGGTGGAATTGGATACTTAATTGACATTAAAAACAGGAAACTTAAATATAAGACTGAAGAAAACCCTTTAATAGAAAGCGTTATTTTGACGACAAACCCAGACTATTTTATCGCGGGAACTTTTTATTGTGTTTACATTTTCGACAACGAGAAACTTATAAAAGATATATCAGCAGACGAATTAGTTGACGGAATTTACTTTAAACGTCAAGTTGACAGGAAAGCTGTTGGAGACTTAGCTTCAATTGAAAATCAATTTGAATTCAATCTTGATTTCGAACTTGACTTAGACACATTTGAACTGACGGTAGACAGAAGTGTGATTACGAAACATAATGACACAGCGAAAAAGGCCAAACAAGACGAGAAAAACTCAGAAACGAAGCAAAGTATATTTAGACGACTTATCAATAAAATGAAATAAAAGGTATGCTGCTAACACACGCCTATGGGCACAGGCTGGCTGACGTGCATTCCGGCGGTTTCGCTCCCGCATTCACTTTGTCGTTCCACGACAGCGAACGCTCCCGCAAACCGCCAAATGCCCATAGCCACGGTCGTTAGCGGTCATTTTAAAAAACAAAAAAAAATGGAGAAAATGAGAGCGAATTCATATAACACGGGAATAGCAAGTGAATATCTTGTCTTATCACTTATTTATAGACAAGGATTTGAGGCTTATATCAGTTTAGGGAATAAGAAAAGTATTGATATTAGAATTGTAAAGTCTGAACATGAAACGTTATCAATTGATGTAAAATCAGTGAGAGGTTATTCGTCACTTGTCGTCAACAATGTAATTGCAGCTCCAAATCATTTTATAATCTTTGTTGTCTATAATAACAATTTTGAAGACTTAAAAACTCACCCTGATATATTTATTGTTCCAAGCATTGAATTGTCGACAATTACTGAAACATATGAAAAGGAAAAGCGTGTTTTAAAAGGGAAACTAAAATCATATAAAGACAGGTGGGATTATATTTCGAAAGGAAAACAAGACAATGACTATTAAAGAACTGACAAAATACAACTCGCTCAACAACGTATTTTCAAAAAGCACTGACCCCGCATTCAGACAGAAAGTATTTGATGACGTTTTTGATAATCTATTTGAGGGCAAAGTAGTTATTCACAACAGGTTTAGTTGTATCGCAAGAATTGAGAAAATTGAAATATTACCTGAAAGTTTTTCCGCTTTTATAACTCCCGAGACTTTTATTCGAACTGACACGCCTTCTGACAAAAGACAAGAAAAAGTTTTTGAAAAGTTGAAACGAGGTTGGGAGATTAGTTGCAAATGGGAATATATGAGTATTTTAGGAAATAGTTTATGTTCCTCAGCTTATGCGAACTGGCTTATTTGGGTTGACTCACAAACTGTTGAATTGACAGAAAAACTGACGAAACAAGGACAAAACAAAGAAGCATTAAAATTGACACTATACGAAAACGAAAAAAAAACGAACCGCTAACACACGCCTATGTTCATTGGCTGGCTGACGTGCATTCCGGCGGTTTTACTCCCGCATTCACTTTATCCATAAGCCGCGAACAAAAGGATTGACTCATTGTTTAATGGCAATTAAACAGAACATTCTCCAATTAGATATTAAAAATGAAAGCAAAGAAAAATATATTTGTAATTATAGGAAGTGCAAGCCAAAATTCAGCTAACCATAAACTTGTGGACAATTTTGCAAATATGACAAAGGACGACTTTAGTTTGACGATATTTAACGACTTAAAAGCACTTCCCCATTTTGATCCGGATCTATCCATTCATAATCCACCAAAACAGATTATAGCATTAAGAAATGAAATCGAAAAAGCAGATGGAGTCTTAATTTGCACACCTGAATATGTTTTCAGTATACCCAGTGGACTTAAAAATGCGATTGAATGGTGTGTATCCACAACTGTTTTCTCTGAAAAACCAATTGGACTTATTACTGCATCGGCAAATGGACAAAAGGGACACGAAGAGTTAAAACTAATAATGAAAACTTTAATGACCAAATTTACTGATGATACGACTCTTCTGATACCCGGAATTAAAGGAAAGATAAACGAATCAGGACAAATTATTGACCAAAAGACGATTGACGATTTAAAGAGATTTACAAACGCATTTGTAGCTTTTGTAAAAAATACCCACCACTAACTAACACTCAAGGCTAATTAAAAACTAAGCAGCTTGGCTAGTTCAACGTTACTAACTCTGTTTATCCCGGGGTTGGACAATCTTGCGTTACTTATTTTCCAACCTAATTTAGCCTCATATATAAAAACATAAACGAGTTGCAATCTATTTCCTTTAGATACTAATGTTTACTGTGCATGAATAAAGCACATGTTCCTATTTTCAGAACACTGGTTTCCATCCCTTCCCTTCAGATCAAATAACACAGAACTTAACCCACTTTGACGAGTGGGTTAGCGAGGCGTGCTTATATTCTTCCGGATTCCAACCTAAGCAAGAAATGTAATATATGATCGCATCAAACCACTAAACGAAAATTCCTATCAATGGAATGAATAAAGCCTATATAGATTATATCAATTCGTTAGAACTCAAATACAGACATCTAAATCAAAATTTCGTCACGATTTTCATGCTGATATAAAATAGGTGATTTGATAATAAATATCAATAAAAAATCAATTCGGGAAATATCGTCATGACATTGGGAAATGCGGATACTGAGACATAGTTTAAACCAGAATACCTTTGTCGTACTAATTTAAAATACAAAATAATGAAAACAAGTTCACTTAAATTAAAATGGTTGGCATTTGGAGCAATTCCACTTTTTTTGATATCCTGCAATAAGAATGACGACAACCAAATGCAGGCTGCTACAATAACCATAGAAAATGTTCTGGATTCAAAGCCTTTGGTGGAGTCCGGCACTTTTAAGAATTCCGGGGCATCTCCTGTTATTATGCCCAATGAGTCTTTATCGTTTCAGTTTTCTGCGGCAAAAGGGCAGGCTCTTTCTTTTGTCAGCATGTACGGCTGGTCCAACGATCTGTTCTTTGCACCAGCCAATCCGGGTATAAAATTGTATCAGGATAATGGTACTCCTATAGAGGGTGATGTATCCAGTCAACTAAAATTATGGGATAATGGCACACGTATCAATCAGGTTCCCGGCGCAAATGTTATGCATCCCGGAACTGCAGAAACAACACCTAAGAACATTACAGAAGTTTCGGGAATGGATGCACAGGGAAATACGTATGCCGCTGCTTCGTCTTTAATGAAAGCTACTTTGCATTATGAGGGCAACTCCACTTTTACATTCACTATTACCAATACATCCGGCAGTACATCCAATCCAACACCTTTTAGTCCCGGAGTCTGGGCTATCTCATACATTGCCGGGGGAAATTTATTGAACCCGAACCCGCTGTACGAAAGTGGCAAACCAACAGCAAATGGATTGACTAATGTTGCCGAAATGGGGGATAATTCAATACTCGGAACCTATACACAAGGACAAACAGGAATTTTTACTCCACTTTCTCCTGTTCTGGTAGTTGTTTACAACGGAATTGAGAACCCCATCTATAAAACCGGAGAGAATGACAGAGGACAAGGGTTAAAAGAGCTTGCCCAAAAAGGTGATGCTAGTGGTTTAGCTACTTATCTGAAAACAATGAAGGGCGTAAAGTACGTATATATACTCCCGGCCGCCAATGGCAATATTCTTTTGCCAAAAATTGGCACCCAGTCAGGGAGCATTGTTACACAGCAGCTTAATGTGAGCATGGGAGACCGAATTGCTATTGCAACGATGTACGGTTTGTCAAACGATTGGTTTTTTGCATCCAAAGACAATGGCATTGATGCTACACAAAAAGGCGATGTTTCTTCAACCATCGGCTTGTATGACAATGGTACTGCCATAAACCAATTTCCCGGTGCAGGTATTACTCAATTCAATCTTGCAGGGACACCTCTTGTAGAAAGTAAGCCTATATCTGAGGTGCCAAATCCCAACGCTTTTACCACGCTACCAGCAATCTCAGGTATCATTAAAGTTACACTTCAATAATATAAACTATGAGCAATGTTTTTCAAATAAAAACATTGCTCACTATAACAACATTAATATAATGAAAACAATATTCACCGTACCTGAAAAAGCAGAAGTATCTGCAACGAATCAACAATTATTTGACCAGATTAAAGCAGCATTTGGCAAAGTCCCTAATTTGTATGCCACATTTGCATATTCTGAAAATGCATTGCAGGCATACCTGCAACTTCAAAACAACCCGAGGTCGCTTGATGCAAAAGAAACTGAAGTTATAAACCTGGTAGTAAGCCAGGTAAATAACTGTATATATTGCTTGAGCGCCCATACTATGATTGCCATGCATGTAGGATTTTCGGAAGACGATACGCTAGAAATACGCTCAGGTGAGATTTCTTTTGACAAAAAGCTGGACGCTTTAGCAAAATTGGTCAAAAGCATTACGGCACAACGTGGACAGATAGATTCAGCTTTGCTTGATCGTTTCTTTGAAGCAGGCTATAACAAGGAAAACCTGGTTGATGCGATTATACAGATCGGCGACAAAACCATTACCAATCTGTTACATGCGGTAACAAAGATACCGGTAGATTTTCCTTTGGCAAAGGAATTGGTATTATCAAATGTGTTGTAAAGTATTTATTCAAAACTAAAAATAAAACAGAAGAAAATCAGTATTGTCCGGATAACTTTATACATTACGTTTTGTGAGACATTTGGCTAATGCCGGTTTTCTATTCTCACTTCGTACGAAATGACAATCAATGCTTTCTGTTTGAGGGATGGGGTCGGTTGGCGGCAACCGACCCCATACTCTACAAACAGACTGTAATAACCTGTTATTCTGATCGAAGCAAAGAATCTATTATTTTTTATCGGACACCAATAGAAAAAAAATGAAAAAACAAATTAAACAACTAAAAGTAGCGTCCGCTACATTGTTATTTCTTGGTATATTTTATACATCTACGATCAGTGCACAAAGCAATAAGATGGGGACGGATACAAAAATGCTGGGCAATGACATGAAGCAAGCGACATATAAAATCCCGCAAATAGCAGAGGACATCAGCCCCTTATTGTATGGAGAAAAAACACCTACAGTAGTATTGTCTGATATTTCAGGACAAAGTTTCGATTTAAATAAAGTGGTAGCGGAAAAGCCAACAATACTTATTTTCTATCGTGGAGGCTGGTGTCCATTCTGTACTAAGCAACTTTCACAAATTCAGGATATTATTCCTGAGTTGGAGCACACAGGTTATCAAATCATCGCAATAAGTACGGATAGTCCGGAAGGCTTAATGCAATCGGCTACAAAAGGAAAATTGAACTACACATTATTGTCCGATGCTGACTTAAACGTATCAAAACAATTTGGTATTGCCTACAAGGCACCTGAAGGTTATTGGGACATGCTACCTAAAACTTCGGGGGGTAAAAATGTTGATTTGTTACTTCCGGTACCTTCAGTATTTATTTTGGATAAAGCGGGTATTATTCACTTTGTATACATTAATCCCGATTTTAAACAACGATTAAGTACGGAACTATTGAGAGCTGTATCGCATGTTATTTACAAAGAACTTTAATATTCTATATTATGTTTAAATACAATTATAAAAAAACATCTGTTATCCTTTTCATGTTGTTATTAATGTTATCAACAGAAAATATTTTCTCAAAGAATAAAGTGGGAAATGCGACGAGTTCGTCATCCAGTGAAGTTGTTTTTTCAAACAAAAAATGGAAAGATGTGATGGTCGAAGCTAAAAAGAGTGGCAAGTTTATTTTCGTAGATGCCTATACCAGCTGGTGCGGACCTTGTAAATTACTGAAATCGACAACATTCAAAGATGAAAAAGCGGCTGCCTGTTTCAACAAAAACTTTATCAATTACAGCGTAGATATGGAGAAAGGTGAAGGACCTGCCCTTGCCGGGAAGTGGAATATAAACGCTTATCCATCGCTGCTTTTCTTTAATGCGAAAGGAGAAATGGTGATGAAACAGGTGGGATATGTTAATGCTGAAACACTAGTAGAATTAGGTCGACAAGCCCTTTTAAAAAAGTAACGCAAGTAACACGTTGCGTGAATTAAATCGCATACTTAAAAGTTGATTGTTGGTGAGCTCGAAATGAGAATAAAAAAACAAAGTATAAATTTGGCTTTAAGAGAATAAAATATGATTAGGGAATACAAAGACAATTCAACTTTGGCACGATTCATCATGCACCTCAATAACGAGCAGTTGAAAGGGGAAGGGTTACGCAACCTGTCACCCAAGCCTATCAACACGTTTGTTTATAACAAAGGCGAAGCGCAATATGTTACGATAGACGAGATTATTTATACTATGCCGGCTACTTCTATCTTACCCCTGGTTTCAAATCAGCATTTTTCGTTTGAGCGCCCCGACGAACTGGTTGCCTGGCAGTTTAACCGTGAATTCTATTGTATTGTAGATCATGACGCTGAGGTAGGCTGTGTTGGGTTCCTGTTTTATGGCATTCATCATCCTATGTTCATCGAATTGAACGGTTTGGAAAATGAGAATATGCTTCAGCTTGAGAAACTATTTACTGACGAATGGCAATCCAGAGATAATTTTCAGGGGGAAATGTTACGCACCCTATTGAAACAACTGATTATCAAAACCACGAGGATGGCAAAACAGCAAAGTAAAAGTTATGAGCACTTTCCTGACGAGAAAATGGATTTTGTGCGTAATTTCTCGGTTTTATTGGAAAGTAACTTTAAAACGGAGCATGAAGTGAAGTTTTATGCTTCCTCTCTGAATAAATCGCCTAAAACACTGAGCAATATCTTTAATCTGTTACAGCAACCTGCTCCCTCAAAACTCATTCAAAGAAGAATTATTCTCGAAGCAAAACGCTATCTGCATTATACAGATAAGTCAGCAAAAGAAATAGCCTATGATCTGGGATTTGAGAGCCCTGCTCATTTTAGCCGGTTTTTCAAGATGTATTCGGGAAATAATATAACTGAATTCAGAAGTGAAGATCACAAATAATTTTGAAATAAACAGCTCACCTGTTTTATTTCAATTTTTACCGTAAAAGGATTAAATGTTTCACGAGCAAAAGAACTATAAAAATGAAAACAAATAACAAGAATAGTATTTCTAATAAAGTTACAAAATCTATTTTCTTTCTCGCAGCTTTGCCTGTTTTGTTGGGTGCACAATCACATTCGATTGTAAACAGCAGCAACACTCTCAACGATGTGAAACAGGGAAAACAGACTAAAGAACTAACCCGTATGAAAAAAGACACAGCAACATTTGCAGCCGGCTGTTTCTGGTGTATTGAAGAACAGTTCAAACAATTGAACGGTGTTTCTTCCGTAATTTCGGGATTTACCGGCGGTACTATCTCAAATCCTACTTACAAACAGGTATGTACAGGTACTACCGGTCATGCCGAGGCCTGTAACATTATTTACGATCCGTCCAAAATCACTTATGCCGAATTATTGGCTGCTTTTTTTGTGGCACACGACCCTACCGAACTCAACCGAAAGGTAATGATATAGGCACTCAGTATCGTTCTGCTATTTTTTTACCATAACGAGAATCAGAAAAAGCAAGCCCTGTATTACATCAACCGTTTGGACGACGAAAAAGCCTACCACAGTAAAATAGTAACCGAGATTGTTCCCTATAAAGTGTTTTATAAAGCCGAAGACTACCATCAGAACTACTATGACAATAACACGGAAGTTCCTTATTGTCGACTGGTCATAAAGCCGAAACTGGATAAGTTCAGAAAAGTGTTCAAAGAGAAATTAAAACAGAAATAAAATGAATAAAATTTGATAATAATGAAATCAAGATTTATCACAACATGTTTTATCATGTTATCATTAACAGGCATTCAAAGTAGTGCTCAGCAAAAGAATAACATGAATGTAGCAGTGAATAAGCATAATCCCTATTATTCACGCACAGATACCGTGCATTTAAAAGTTAGCAATACAGAATGGAGAAAAATCCTATCTCCGGATTTATATGAAGTAGCCCGTAAAGGGGGTACTGAGAGCGCGTTTACCGGTAAATATTGGAAAAGCGATACCAAAGGAACCTATTATTGTGCCGTATGTGGAAACAAACTGTTCCGCTCTGATGCAAAATTTGCAAGTAGTTGTGGCTGGCCAAGTTTCTTTGAGCCTGCCAGAGCCAACAGTGTGAATTACTATGAAGATCATTCTTTTAATATGTCCCGTATTGAAGTAGAATGTGGTCGATGCAATTCACATTTGGGACATATTTTTGACGATGGCCCTGCTCCTACTCATAAGCGTTATTGCATAAACTCTGTTTCATTGGATTTTGAACCCGACAACAACTGATTTTAGTATTTCTCTCCGCTAACGCGTGTTTGTAACCCGTGCTAATAACTAAAGAAGGAAGTAACCAAGAAAAAGAATAATCAGATACATTAACATACGTAGTGCAGAACCTTGTACGGCGCGGTCTCCAGACTACATCGTGCTAAAAGGAAAGCTCTCCTTTCCAAATTGAAATATAGTATGGAAAGCAGGAGCTTTCCTTTCAACTTTGACATATCGAAGACGCTATGCCAAACACTTGATAACATCATTATTTACGCTATGGCAAACGGGGGTTCATTTCTATCAAATTATTTCCCAATAATTACTTTTCGGTGTAACACACCCCAGTCTCCTATCTCTTTAATAATTTTTTTTAATGTATTACCGTGAGGCGTAAGTTCGTATTCAACTGTTATTGGCTTCGTATTCATAACAGTTCTTTTAATTAATAAATTAGTTTCGAGGCTCACCAATTCCTTTGAAAGCATTTTTGCAGCTATGCCATCTACTTCTCTTAATAAATCCATAAAACGCATTTTGCCTTTAAGGCTTAGTGAGGCAA
>Ga0302296_1002081_pt1 | contig 13761 bp, 16 predicted proteins | sample III_Fen_N3_1_FD_194546 | JGI IMG/M metagenome (GOLD analysis project Ga0302296, IMG submission 194546) | Peat permafrost microbial communities from Stordalen Mire near Abisko, Sweden - III_Fen_N3_1 | ecosystem: Environmental > Terrestrial > Soil > Wetlands > Permafrost | place: Sweden: Abisko... | reverse complement strand
AAATCTTGTTGAAATATCAGGGCTGCCTTAAAAAGGGATGGACGAATTATTCTCAGGCGAGCTTGCCTTAAAAAGGGATGGGCAAATCAATTTCAGGCGAGCTTCCCTTAAAAAGGGATGGGCAAATCATTCTCAGGCGAGCTTGCCTTAAAAAGGGATGGACGAATTATTTTCAAGCGAGCTTCCCTTAAAAAGGGATGGGCAAATCAGTTTCAGGCGAGCTTGCCTTAAAAAGGGATGGGCAAATCATTCTCAGGCGAGCTTGCCTTAAAAAGGGATGGACGAATCAGTTTCAGGCGAGCTTGCCTTAAAAAGGGATGGACGAATTATTTTCAGGCGAGGTTGTGAATTACTTTTTCATAGGCTTTTCTTGATGCGCCTTTAAATAAAATTTCTCCGCAATAAGTGTAGCTTAATTTATCCAAAATCCTCAGCATAGGAGCATTGTCAGAATTTGTATCCACTTTAATGCTATACACTTTTTGCTCAATGCATAAATCTTCAATCATTCTAAATAAATGTGTTGCAACACCTTTTTTTTTCACTGCATTAGAGGTAGCGACCCGATGCACAACCACATAGTCGTCATCGGTAAGCCATCTCCCCTTGATGTCATTATAGGCAGGTTCATCGCCAAAAATAATAGCTGCATAGGCAATAATCGCATTATTGTCGACAAGTACATATGCATAACCTTTGGTAATATCTTTATGAATAATTTGTTCATTGGGATAACCATTTTGCCATTGCTCGCTGCCATCCTGTCTTCGTTGCTCAATAGCCTGCTGTATAATGTCCCAAATAATGGGTAGTTCGGATAAATTTGCTTTTCTTAAAATCATCTTCTTAAAGTGTCCATTTTGAAATCTCACGTGATACAACCTTGCCACCAACGGTTATGTATGAAACGTTGCTGGGTTTACGAAGCTGCGTCCTGTCCCACCTGACAGAACGAAATTAAAAAAACCAAACTACAAATTTACATTGCACTCCTGCCATGTTTTATACATAACCGTTGGTGGCCGCCCTTCTTGTAGTTATGTAGTTAGTCGTCAATCGTGATTAACCATTTGCCGGTATATCATAAGAATTCCCTTGTCGTTTCTTTTCCATATAGTTATATTTTTCCCTGTCACAACTCCATTATTCGCACTATCTATCGTTCTCCACTTTACACCATAATAACCATCCACTAATACAAAATTACCGATATCAATTATTTTACTTGCATTTATTTTCAAAGAGTCAATATTTATATCTCCTGCCTTTTCGTGTTCAATGTAATATGATTTAATTTTCTCAAAACCAATTAGCATTGGTTTGTAGTAGGGCATATAAATAGCGTCTGTAGAATAAAAAGTTGAGTGCTGCCCACCATCTCTTTTTACTATTAAGTTGGAAATAGTTTTGTTTCTCTTTTCAATTTCCTTGTTAACTTTTGCATTCACTAAATATTCTGGGATAATGTCAGATTCTTTATTTTCAATGAAAGGGAATTTGGAACGGTCTAAATCTTCATCAGCACCCCAAATATCTGATAGAATTGTCAAGGTTTTATTTTTTTTGATTTTCCAAAATCGAAGATACTTTCCTTTATAAACAAACGAATCATTGTCTGCCTTGATAAAACTATTTTTAAATGTTCCGATTTCAATTAAATAGTCTTTGATGTTTTCTACTTCGTAAATAGTTCTGTAATAATTATTGGATTTGGTTGCTACAAACCATTGCTGAAAATACTTTGAGATATCGCTTTTGTTGTAGAGCGCTTTGTGATATTCAGGCATGCAAGTCGCATCAATGTTGTAGTAAGAAATAATAGTTTCAACATTTTTGTCAATATATGCTTTGACAATTTGGCTGTTTATTGTTTCGATTTTGCTCTTAAAACTATTATTCGTCTTGGATTGTCCGCTAATAGACGTTTCTGTTAAAAGCAGAAGCGTCAAAAAGAAAAATGTTTTAATGCAAGTCATAATCCTTACTATTTATATTTTGTCAATTCGATAATTGATATTGAAATGTGATGCTCATTTAGGGTTGCCACCAACGATTGTGAATACGATACGGTGGCGTATATTTCTGCTTTGGATGTAACCCGAAACAAAACTTAAAGAAATGGGTAAACATCGGGTTAAGAGTTTGTCTGGATACTTCATTTGATTTCGGGTATTAGCAAGGATTAAAATTTATGCTTAGTAATAACAAAGGAAACATTAAAAAATTGATTTACATTTTAACGGCTTTCAATTGTTGTTTTCAAATAGTTACCCGGTGTCATAATTCCAAGAGAGCTATTCTTAAAATCTTTGATGTTTCTTGTGATAATTAAATCAATTTGTCCGTTTAATTCTGCCGAATAGTTTTGCAATGCGTCCTCAAAATCCTTAAAATCCGAATTCAGCGCTTTTAGGATAACATCTTTGTCAGTTGTAAGTACTTCTGTAATCGTCATTAATTTGGTTAGTTTTTCGATAACTTTCTCATGAGTAGCAGTTTGCCTTAACAGATAGTACACATTGCTAATTATCACAGCTGTGATGTAGCCTTTAATTTCTCTCGATTCACAAAGTGATAAAACTTTTGCAGCATCATCCGAAAACGGCACTCTGTCAAAAAAGAAGTCTAAAATTACGTCAGTGTCAATAAGAACCCGTTTCATCTGCTAAAGATATTTTTCTGTCAGTCTTTTGGAAAGTTCTTTTTTGTAATCAATGTTTTTAGGAGCCTTAAACGTTCCTTTTAATGATTTTACAATCGGTGTCAGGTCGGAATTTTCAATATTATCCTCTTTTGTGATCGCTTTCAGATAGTTCTCAACCATATTTGATAAACTGTGACCTTTACCATTGGCATATTTCTTTGCCTTTTCGATGATTGTTTGCTCAATTGTTAATGTCAATTTTGTATTCATGGCAAAAGGTTTTAATCACTAAAATTATACGTGCAAATATAAATAAAAAGACACGACACTTGCAAATATATTCCATATAGCACGTGCTTTTTGGTTGCTGGAAAATATAGAAAGACCTCCCATATTTCAAATGAAATGGTTCACTCCGCCAATTCAGCATCAGCCACAAACCGTTGATAAGTACATAGCGATATTGTTATGTGGGATTATTTGTCTGTTATTCTGCTCTTTAAATCCATTTGTTCATGCAGGATTCTGACTATTTCTATTTCGTTATTATCAATTCTGTGATAAAAAATTATGTGTCGTCCAGCTCTGAAACCTAACAAATTAACTGTTACCATATAATAATCTTTTCCCAAATTAGGATTCATAGCCAATTCGTCAAAATTATCTATAAGCATTTCGAAATATCTGTCAGCTTGATTTTCAGACCATCTGTCAAACGTATAATTCCATATTTGAGTCAAATCAGCAACAGCTCTATTCGTTAGTCGATATTTAGCCATTCACGCCTCTTTTAGCTTTTAAATTCCCTAAAAGAGACTCAGGATTGAAATCGAATGCTATTCCACTTTCCATCCCTTCTTGTATTGCTGTTCTTAGAGCAATAATTCTGTTTTCCTCTTCTTCTAAAAGTCGTAATCCAGCGCGGACTACTTCGCTAGCATTTTTGTATCGTCCAGCAGATATACTACTCTGAATAAAGTCGTCAAAATAGTTTCCTATTGAAATTGATGTGTTCCTATTCATGATTTTTTTCTCAAAGTTACCAATAATTGGTAAAACTACAAATGCGCCGCTTTTTTATAATCCCATATAACGACCGAGACTATGGGCATTTGGCGGTCTGCGTGCGCATTTCCTGTCGTGAAACGACAAAGGAAATGCGGGCGCAAAGACTGCTAAAAGCACGTCAACCAGCCAAAACACATAGGCGTGTGTTATGGCCTGTAGTTTGATTTCTTCAGCCGTTTTGTTGTCAGTTGTGTTATATGTTGAAAACTGTTTATCTCATGCCTGTTTTCAAAATTTATACCTAATTCCCCATGAACTTTGAACAAATAGCGTATTTTCAAAATCTAATGTCGGCTGCAGTTCTATATGTAATGAGAATTTGTCAAACTTCTCGAAGGGAGTAAATTGGACTCCAATCGGGACAATAATTCCGTTGTAATAATTTAGTACTCCACCCACGCCTGCATAAATATTATATTTTTCTTTATTCACAAAGTTGTAACACAAGACTAATTCTGGAGTTAAGTCATCAAAAGAAGTATTGCTATATAATCTCACTTCGCTCCATACTCTGTTGGAAAAGTTGTAACTTAATCCAATCTTCGAAAGGCTTGAGGAATAATAAGAAACGCCAATTTGTGAAAATGCGTTGTTACTCATAAATGAAATTAGTCCGGTTAGGACTAGAGTCTTGATTGTTTGTTTCATGAAATTTGTTTTTTAATTTTGTTTCTTTAGTCGTAAAGCTGCTAAGTCAATCTATTCTGTTTACACTCTTATATTTATGTTGTTCTGTTTAAAGTCGTGTAAAAAGTCGTTTTTCCCCTCTTTGTTGCCATGAAAACCAATTCCCGCCCGAAAATGTGTAAAATCTGAAATCCTGTTTTTAGGTTGTCCAAACTCAATTCCTCTATTTTCAGCCGTTTCGGCCTATAGTCGTAAAAGCTAAAACTCAAGTTCTTTTCTATGAAAATCTGCGAAGAATTGTCCGCCAAGCTGAAGTCCAAAAATCGGCGAATTCTGTCGTTACCGATTCGTCTATTCATTCCACTGAAAGCGGACAGTTCGTCAAAGATTTTTCAGCCAACAAGTCCTTTTTTCTTTTTTTACTATAGGCCATAACGATTGTGAATACGCCACTGTGGCGTATATTTCTGCTTTGGATGTAACCCGCACAAAACTTATAGGAATGGGTAAATATCGGTTTAAGAGTTTGTCCGTATATTTCATCAGGTTGTGCTTATTGTTGTTAAATTGAATTCGATGCTTAATAACAACAAAGGAAACAATATAAATTGAATAATAATCAATATTGTCAATAAAAAAAGGCCTTACTCTGTGCAAAAGAAAGGCCGGCAAACTATGAAGAAATGATGTGGAGGAAAAACAATTTAAACACTGGTTTGTGAGGAAGATTTGGTTGCCGGAAAATAAAGAAAGACCTTCCATATTTCAATTTAAAATGGTTTACTCAGCCAATTCAGCATCAGCCACAAACCCATTGATAAGTATACAACGATAATGCGTCGGTGCCTTGGATGTAGTGCAATTGGGCCTTCATGTTGGGTCGCGCCGACCACATGAAGACCTGTTTATTCGCTTCTGGTGTTCTGTCTGCTCAAAATTATTGTGGATTTCCTTTTCCGTCATTGATAAAACTTACCAGGCTGTTTGTAACATGTCCGTCCCAACCTTTTTCACAAGCTTCGTAACATTCAATACCTGGAACTAGTCCAATATGAGTGAAATCAATTTTGGTTTTGCCATTTACCGCGGAAATTTCAAAAACGACTTCGGTGTTATTCCATTCCTTTTTGTCTTTGAACCAAGGCAAATTACAATCGGTAACTTTCCACACGACTTTTTTGTTCGGCATAAATTCGCTGACAACAAAATCAACAAATGAACGCTCTCCATTAAGTTCTCCAAATGGAACTTTAAACTTGTCATTAAGTTTTTCGGCACTCCCTGTAAAGTTATGTTTCCACCAATGATTTATCTGACTGATTTTTTTCATTGCTTCTTCCGGTGATGCATTAACTGTAATTGTTCTGTGATAATTTTTCTTTTCCATTCTCGTTCTATTTAAAATTATTCAGGCATACCTTTTCCTTCATTAATAAATTTCACCAAACTGTTTGTAACATGTCCATCCCATCCTACTTCACAATCGTTATAACATTCAACGCCTGGTACCAATCCAATATGCGTGAAATCAATTTTGGTCTTGTTATTTTCCGATGAAATTTCAAAAACAACTTCGTTTCCATTCCATTCTTTCTTATTATTAATCCAATGCAGATTGCAGTCGGTTACTTTCCAAACTACTTTTTTGTTCGGTATTAATTCGATGATTTGAAAGTCAACAAAAGTTTCGCCAAAATCAACTGTGAATTTGTCGTTTAGCTTTTCTGTTTTGCCTTTCACTTTTTTTGCCCACCAATGATTTACCTGACTGATTTTTTTCATTGCTTCTTCCGCAGAAGCGTCAACCGTAATTGTTCTATGATAATTTTTCTTTTCAATTTTATTTTTATCTTCAAATTCTCTATTTCTAATCTCTGTTGCTTTAGCCATTTCTCCTGATGGTGTGCCAACTGTGATAAGGTGAAATAGCCAATCCTTAATAACTATATCCCAACCTTTAACACACATTGCATAACATTCTTTTTCGGGAACAAGTCCTACGTGTGTAAAACGAAGTGTAGTCTTATCGCCTTTAATGCTTATCTCAAAAGATATTTTTGTGTTTGTCCATTCTCCCTTATTGTTTTTAATCCAATTCAGTTTGCTTTCTGTAACAAGCCAAACAACTGTTTTGTCAGGAATAACTTCAACCAATTTCTGTTTTGAATAATGCTGATTGGGGTGGTTAATGATAAATTCATCATTCAATTTTGTGCTACTGCCTGTAAAATCTATGCTCCACCATTTAGTAACATCATTAATTGCATTGAAAACTTCCCTTGCCGATTGAGCAACTTCGATAGTTGCAGTGTAATTTTTCTTTTCCATTTTTCCATTTTTAAATTGTTTATAACTGTTCAGCAAATAACGGAAGGGTTTTTCTGTCTGTATTGTAAAAATCGGAAGTCCTATTCTTTATAGAATAATTTACCAAAATCATTAGTGCGATTAACAAAACCAGAATGTGATTGTCCGGTAAACCGTTTGAACTCTTTCAAAAAATGTGATTGGTCGTAATAGTGGTCGTAAAATGCATTTTGCATAAACTCCATTTCATTATTGTTTGCTACGGCATTATAATATTCGTTGAAACGAATAATGGTAGATAAATTTTTCGGGCTAATCCCTAATTTGTCTTTGAATTTCATATTTAGCCATCGGCTACTGTATCCAGTTTTTTTCTCCAATTCCTGGATGGTAATTTTCCCTTTTGATGAAGTTATTTTAGCTACACAATATTCAAAAATAGAATCTTCCGCCTGTTGCGTAAATTGGTTGAGCAAAAACTGTTGCAATAGAGTCACTTTGCCATCAATGCTTTCAATATTTGAAATTTTGTCTTCCAATTGTTTGGCAACAGTTCCTAAAATATCTGAAAGTGGATAAATTTGGTTTTTTATGTCGATAAGAGATAAATGAAAAAAGCGATAAGCACCATGCGGACTAAATTCAACTACAATAGTTCCAGTGGCAACATCTTTTTCAACGTCTAATATAACAGGCACATCCATCAATCCCGTCAAGCTAATATTCTGTTCTTTTGACGTAACTGATTGTCCATTCATTTTTGCAACAATACCGTTCCGAAATGCTACTGACAATTTAAGGTGTCCATTAGGTACAACTAATTTCAAATCGTCAACAGGCATTTTTCCGTTGCTTTCAAAAAGCCACATTTTGTCAATGTAACTTTTAAGCAAAGGATGTGGTTCAATATTTTGCAGTCGCATTTGCATCGTCTGTCTGTCATTGTATTTTCGTCTGCTAAACTTGCAGATAACATTTCAATAGACCCAACCAGTTGCATGCATTTCAACTTTAGAACCAACCTAATCTAAATGGAAGAAGTCGGATAATTTATGAATTAATAACTTGTTTTTGTGCTCTATCCGATTGCGGTTATTAATACCAGTTAAAATCTATGCTCTGTTATAACAAAGGAAATAATATAAATTGATTTGCATGCATTATGTCCGGAAAAATAAACCATCCAGTTTGATTGCAAATGTTTATTTTTTCTGCTTAATTGCTTCGGATGGATTCGTATTTCTGAAAAAAATGATTCCGTCATAGATACTGTTTAATTTTCCAAAACAGTAATTTCTGTTTTTATTATTTTCAGGAGAATAGTAGGCCCCAATACAATGCGTATAAAGTTCAGTATTCAGAAAGTCATTTATCTTATCATTTGTTGATGCGGATTTAAGATCAAGAATAAAATTTGAAGCGCTGCACTGGTTAAAGATTTTATCGGCACTCTTTTCGATAGAAACAGGAGGAATTTGGTAAATCTCATATTTTTGCGATTCATTGCTATAAGCCCTTAAATTTCCACTGAAAAAACTAAATCCAAATGAGTAATATTTTTCTCCGAATTCATTTTTCAAATTGTATCCGGAGGCCGTCAGTCTAATTGGACTATTAGCGATATGCATATTATGCGCCCAAAGAATTGCTTTATCTTTATTCTCAAAATTATAGATCCATTCGGCATTCTCAGCCATAAATTTATCCCGGAGTCTATTATTGCTTTTATATTCCAGCATTTGTTCCAACTCTCTTTTGCAATGTTTTATAAATTGGAATTCCCTGTTATTCGTATCGCTTATGCTTTCAAATAGGTGATTGAGTTCTGCCAGAGACTGTTCGACCATCTTTTTATCAGCCTTCGAATTTTTCTTTCTATAACTTGAATTGATAAACCAGTCAAGACCACTTTCAGTCAACGAGTTTAATTTTTGATTCTTTGCAAGGTAATCTTTCACTTTTTGTGCTGCAATTTGGGGATACTGCATATCACATCCATAGAATTTTATTTTGTCTTTGGCTTCTTTGGTATTATTATATACTCTCATCCATTCAACCATTTCAACAAATTCATCTGTCATCCAAACACTAATTCCCATTTTCCAAAGCCCATTATTTGGATCGCCTTTCCCAGATAAAACATATTCATTCATCGTTTGCGAACCGGCAAAGTCAGCTTCAATAATGAATGTTTTAAAATTTAAATTTGATGCAAGAAATTTTGTGAGTCGGTGTTTATAAACGAAAAATTCATGCGTTCCATGGGTTGCCTCACCAAGTCCAATGATCTCCTTATCTTTCAATAAAGGAATTAATTTCTCAAGATCAGTAAAGTTACTGTCTGGCGAAATGGTTGTAATCGGGATGATTACCTTATTTAGTTCGCCGATTAATTCATTCTGACAAAAAATAAGATTCGAATGAAGAATCAATGCCACTATAATTATGGGAATTCTCATACGCGTTATTAATTATTTTCTGGTTAAATTTTATGCTTAGTAATAATAACAAAGGAAATAATATAAATCGAATAATAATCAATATTGTCCATAAAAAAAGGCCTTCCCCTGTGCAAAAGGAAGGCCTGAAACTATGAAGAAATGATGTGGAGGGAAAACAATTTTAACGGTGATCTGTGAGGTTGATTTGGTTGCCGGAAAATCAAGATTTCTTTTCGACAACCAGGTGAATAACCCCATATTTTGGAACATTTATTTTGATATTGCCATTGATAGCCGATGATTTGGCTTTGATCGATTCGTAGTTCTCGGGGCCTCCCCCTTCGGTGGTTGTTGTTAAACCATTTACATACACCTTCCGCGAAAAAAGTCCGTTATCGGTTCCGCCGGTTAAAGTAAAAGTGTAATACCGGCTGCCGGGTTTGAAGTTTTTCAGTGTCAGCTCAACCACGAGGTCTGAATTACCTTTGTTTACAAGTACAATTCCGGCTTCACCCGAAGTAAATTGCGAAGCATATACTGAGATGTTCGTTGCAGTAGAAGTGGCCTCAACCATTACATCGCCAAAATATTTCTGGAAATAATAGAGATAATAAAAGGCAGGGCGTGCCGCGTATTTGGCAACACCAGGTTCATCACCAGTCGAAAACAATCCATGGTCGTTTCCATTGTTCCATCCATTAGCCAAATCCCAGCGCGAAGCCATCTCATATTTATTTTTAATCAATTCGCCCAGAATCAGCGAAGCATGCATTCCGTTAATAAACGAGACGGCCTGTTTCGATCCTTCGGCAAAAATATTCCATTCGGTCAGAAAAACGGGCGCTGCAGCCTTACCCTGACTGATCAGTTCGGCCTGTACATAGGTTTTGTAACCGGCCACTTTCGTAGGTGAACCGAGAATAACATCGGGTGCCGAATTGGCCTGGTAAGGTGTGAAGTAAGAATGGACAATGTAGAAATCGGCCTTCCCGCCCACATTCGCGATCAGATCTTTATTCCAGGTGGGCATTGCACTATTTAACTCCTGGTCGCAAACCACACCTATAAATATTTCCTTCCCGATCTGGCGGGCGGCAACCCGCATCGAATCAATAAATATGAGTGCATGTTTTCCATATAAATCGCCTGTGATCCGTTTAGGCTGGCCATCTTTATTGAGACTCAGGTCGATTTCATAACCTGCTTCCCACGAGCCCGAAACTTCATTTCCAATCTCCCAGAATTTACTTTTGCCGTTATCGGCGCGCACCCAGTTTGCAGCAAGGTGAGCGGCAATTGCGACAGGGTTCGCACTTGTTCCATAACGCGCGTATCCATAATTCACCGTTACCATTCCGGTCGTTCCGGTTTGTTGCATCATCTGGTAATACTGATTAACACCCATCGACCAGTTCTCGAAATCCTGAACCCGTTGCCCGGCCCAGGGAGAGATCGTTGAAGGAATATCGGTAAGCGGCGGGTCGTACGATTTGATAACGTAATTTTCGTAAATCCCTTTCCGGTCCCAGAAGTAAACATCCGAAAGACTGCCTCCCGGAATACGCATCACACCCATATTTAACTGATTCATTTTCTGCATCAGCGCTACATCATTTTGCATCCATCCGGTGAAACAGTTGGCATTGTTTCCATACACGTATTTCGAAACCTTCGTGATCCGCTTTGAAAAATTCACATTGATATCGACGGTTTTCGTACTTGCCGTTTGCTGTACATCATCGTAACTTGCAGGTAACGTAATATTTTTGGATGCCCATGCTCCGAAAGCAAGATCCGGAACCTCGTTGGGAGTTTCGATAACCGGATCAGTAATTGGCGGATCGACGACCGGAGTAACACCATTCTTTTTGCACGAAACGGCCACGAATATTAAAACGAGAGAGAGGAAAAGGTGATATGGTTTATTAAGTAAAATCATATTCTGATATTAGAAAGAAAGGCTGTCGCAGCAATTGGACAGCCTTTCCGTTTGAATTAACAATTCCTAATTACGGAGCCGGAACAACCGGTGTGCAAATTCTGAAATTGTCGATATAAGTGGCAAACTTACTGTAAACCTGTTTGTTTGTTTTAAACACTAACTGAAAATCGTTGATTGAAGCCACGGCAATTCCAAATGAAGACATTGGAATTGATACGGTCATCCAGCCATTCGTGGTAAAACCTGTGGTACGATAAGCCAATAATTCCTGTGGCATAAATGTGTAGTTTTTGCTACCATTAATGGAGATCAAAAGCCCGGCCTGCTCGGCAGAACTGATTGCATCGCTCCACACCCATGGTTCTTTGGCTTTCACTTCAAACTTCAGTATTTTCTTCGAGAAATCAACATTGTTATAGCCGTAATCGAACCAGCAAGTCGAGGCAACCCAATCGTTATTCCAGCTGCTTGGAGGAAGATCTGTTCCTTCGATATAACCATAAGCACCATTTAGTGACTCGGCATCTGATCTCATTTTCATACCGCCCCAGCAATCAATAGAACCCCAACTTGTTGCAGCTTTATCGAAATCGAAGAGCCAAAGTCCGGCATCTTTGTATTTGAATGTTGAAACTACAGTTCCACCTTCGCCGGTGACAGTTATTAACGAACCGACTACGGCACCGGCAGGTACAGTTACCGAGATCTCCGTATCCTTGGCTTCAAGAATTGTAGCCGGTAAATTACCGAATTTCACTTCGCTTATAAAATAAAGGGCACTTCCAAGTACCTTGGTGATTTCCCCGGGTGCGGCCATCTCGTTGTAAAGACTGTTGATGACAGGTTTTGGTAATATCACCTTAAAATCAGCCAGGTATTCAAGCCCGCCCTTGGTTACCAATTTAACTTTATTGGTAATTTGAGAAGGAAGCTTATTAGGAATTGCACAAATGATATTTGTTGAAGTTACAAAATTTGGATTTAAGGCGGCCTTCAGGTCATTAAACCAAACTTCCTGCACATCCTCGAGGTTATCGCCAATCAATGCGATTGTAAGTCCAAAAGCTCCGGCAGCGATCGTAGAATCTTTTTCAACTACCCTGAATTTTGAAATTGATGGCATTACACCCCCGGCAGTATCTTTTTTACAGGAATTTAGACCAACTCCTGCAATAAGAATAAGTAGCACAACTATTGCAGCTACAGCACTTTTAAAAATATTTCTGTTTTTCATTTTATATACTTTTTAAGTTGAGCCTATTTATCCATTACAGTGAAGTCGAACGGAACCGGATCTTTTAAAAGATTTGGGTTGATAGAAATGTCGACCTCTGGGAAAGGCAGTTTGAAGGTAGCATCCAAAGGTGTAAATTTCTGACTGTTCAGCGTTATTACCTGGGTATGATCTCTATAGTAAGCACCCAATCCGTTATACGAGCCTCTTTCCTGATTTGCAAGCATCGAAATTGCAAGTTGTGGCTCAAAATAGTGTAAACGTACATAGTCATACCAATTATCTCCCTCATATGCCAATTCGAGGCGACGTTCCTTAAATACATCCATAAATGAAATTGAAGTAACGGGAACCCAATTTGCGATTGAACGGGCACGCACTTTATTGTATGCAAGCAAAGCTTCAGCATTTGAAGTGGTTGAGTTTGCATTTGTAAGAAAAGACTCAGCATAAATCAAATAAACATCAGCCAGTCTGAGCAGGTGCGTACTCAGGCTTGTCTTCATATAGTCAGACGGAATACCGCCGGTTTCAGCCATATGATCTTCCTTACTTCCTACGATGTGCTTCACAGCAAACGCACCTGAGGGACTTGCAAATACACCGTCGCTTGACCAGTCGCAAAGGAATCCGCCTTTATTTCTCCACCAGTTCATATAGCGATCACCATACATCATCATCGTAGCTTTCCTGCGGACGTCGTCATTTTTACGGGCTAAACTATGCGCATCTTCTCCGAAAGCATTCATAAGGTCAATTGAAGGACCAGACCAGGTACCCCAGCCATCGCCGTGACCTGTAAAGTTTTGTACGGCAAGGTCAGCCTGAAATGCATTTTGCGTACCCCAGTCGGTGGAAATCACCCAATGCCATGAAAGGAGATTCTCCGGATTTCTGTTACCTTTTGAAATTGAAAAGAGGTCGAAATAGTTTTCGGCAAGCTTCAATCCACTTTCATTGACAACTTTGCCGGCATAAAGCTGCGCTTTATCAAGATCTGCCTGATCGCGAGTTCCGCTTTTACCAAGACCTGAACGGCTCAGGTAAACTTTTGAAAGCAAGCCATAAGCAGTCCACTTATTGATCCGGCCAGGCAAACCTTGGGCTGGTAATAAATCAATTGACTGAGTAAGAAGCCTGATCGTATATTCATAAACATCGGCGGCAGGGTTTTTCATCACCTTTGTCGAAGTTCCGTCAGCAATGAGTTTCGAATTGCTGTGAATAATCGGAACATCATGAAACATACGTACAAGATAGAAATAGGCCATTGCTTTCCAGACTGTTGCTTCCCCAATTACGGCATTCTTAACAGCAGCACTACAGTTTGGGCCGCTTTTTACGCTCACATTTTCAATTACACTATTACAATAGGCAACCGCTGTCCATACCGAATTAGAAGCATTCAATACATCAGTTGTAGAACCTGTTACAGAGAAGCTAAAGAATGGATCAGTTCCCCCTTTATTGGCGTTTCCGGACATTGCATCGCCAACGG
>Ga0302296_1002076_pt1 | contig 13787 bp, 14 predicted proteins | sample III_Fen_N3_1_FD_194546 | JGI IMG/M metagenome (GOLD analysis project Ga0302296, IMG submission 194546) | Peat permafrost microbial communities from Stordalen Mire near Abisko, Sweden - III_Fen_N3_1 | ecosystem: Environmental > Terrestrial > Soil > Wetlands > Permafrost | place: Sweden: Abisko... | reverse complement strand
GTCTACTGTAAGATCTCTGAAATCGGGATAATCTGGTAACCAGCCTAATCCAAATCTTCTGCGAATTGTTAGTGCCATAGTGATTTCGTTTTAAAATGGGTTTCAAGTTTGATTCTTAATACTCAATGCATGATCATGAGTTTTCAATTGAAATAATTACATTCAATAAAATTACAATCAAAGTTGGGCACCAGTCAATAGCACGAAAGTATTACTCCGGATAAAATAAGCCTGTAAATTAAATTTATAGGTTAGTTGTGATTGGTTGTGATTCAGGCGCAAAGTGCGAGATGTATGGCATAAAAAAGCAAATCGAATAATAATCAGTCAATATAAACTGTCATTATTCGATTGCATCTTAAAAAATAAACGTAACTCTCTATTTGCGCTGTTCTTATAATTTGTAAATCAAACTGTGTGAACTAACTGAAAATATACTTACTCTTTTTTATCAATTTGGTATAAATATTCCTTCCCTCCAGCTGAAAGAACAGCTGTATAGTCTCCTAAATCTGACTGAGAAAGGTTTACTCCCTCACTCATATTAAAAGGGTTACCGAGATCTTTAGTGTATAAAACCTGACCATCCTTCAGAAGAGAGAAAGTGACAAATTCTTTCGAAAAATTTATATATGAGCAACTCACTATTCCGTTATTGTATCCAAAATACGGTTTTAGTATCATCTTTTCTTTTCCGACCTTAATGGCTCCGTTGTCCTTTCTAAATAAGCGTTCTGTTGTTAAGTCTCCGCTTACGACTGTTAGTTTGTAATCGCCATCTGATAAATTAGAGTGATCATATTGTACCTGATAATTATTACTTGGCACAGCATTTTCATTTGTGAAAACAACCTGATTTTTGTCATCAACAACTGTAATTTTAAAATTACTATCGCTTAATGTTGAAACCTCTACTACTGCATTTTCTGCCGAAAGGGGCAGTAGTTCAACCCGTAAATTACTAAATTTTATGGCATACAGGGTGTTTGCGAATGCCACAAATGCAAACACCAATATAACTTTTGCAATAGTTTTCATTGTAATTGCTTTAAAATATACATGTTAAAAATGAACAGTGAGAATCCCCATTTGTCCATAAAGTTCAATTTTTATTTACTTTTTTAAACCAGATATAGCCACCAACATTGTAATAATCATCTTTTAGCTTAGGATTGGCGGCTAGTTCACCTTCAGTGTATGGATAGTGAGGAACGATAACATCATCTCCATTTTTCCAGTTTGCGGGTGTTGAAACCAGATCACGATCTGCTGTTTGAAGTGCAACCAAAACTCTTTCTATTTCCTGCATATTACGCCCAACCTGCATCGGATAGAAGTTAATTGACCTAACTATATTATTCGGATCAATGATATAAACACCTCTGATATCCTTATTTGTACTTGTCGGTTCATGCAACATTCCATAAAGTCTTGATACCACATGAGTTTCGTCACCAATAAGCGGAAAATCAATTTTCTGCTGTCCATGACCTTTGTAATCCAACTCTTCAAGCCATTTCTTCCATCGCTTGTGTTCAGCAACATTATCGGCCGAAATAATTGCAATTTTTGTGTCTAATTTTTCGAAATCTTTTTGAATGTAAGCTAGTTCCGAAAGCTCTGAAGAGCAAACAGGAGTAAAATCCTGAGGGTGACTAAATAAAACTTTCCATTTTTTTCCAAAATCTGCCGGAAAGTTTAGTGTGCCATTGGTTGTTTCAGCGGTAAATGAAGGTGCCTTTGACCCGATTAATGGAATATTAGTACTCTGAGAGAAAACTGTTCCAAGCAAAAAAGCTACCGATACCAGTGTTAATGCTAATTTTTTCATGAATTTAATTTTTTTGATTTTTTTTAGTTTGAAAATCTTCCGAAATTTTGGTAAGAATCGAATAAACCACTATAAAGCGGAGTCGTAATTGTTAGTAAAGTTTGAAACAACTCATGTTTGCAAAACCAAAAAAGATTACAACTTCTTTCCAGAGCATACAAACATAGTTTTGTCATTTCAGAATTTTAGAACTAAGCTTAAATAAACTAAGCTTCAAAAGACTATTTTGCAAAATATCATAATATATTATGATCATAAAGTTGTCAATAAGTAAACGAACACTTAATAAATCAACCAATTAAGATTTTGTTTTAAAATGGCTAAAATAAGAAACAAGAACTCCCGAAAACTCTCTGTTTCGACTGATAATTTGTCTTCTATCAAATTTACATCAAAGCAAAAAATGACACAATAGCACGAAAGTGTTATTGCCAATATTATGTATTGGAGAACATTTTACCAGTTTTTATGTTGGAATGTTTATTTGGTAAGATTGAATCTTAAGTTATTTAAAGTTCAAATATTTGGAATCGAATAAATTTTTATTCCGGGATTCTGAACTTTTTATTGTTTTTTTTGTGATATTTAGTATACTCAGAATTATTAATTTATTGGACCAAGATGAATGAATATAAATCGAAACCATCAGCAATAAATTATGGTGTATCTACCACCAAGGATACAGATAGTAATATTTTCTCTGATGTTGAGGTGATTGGAAACAAATTGTACGGAAACTTTCCCATAAATTTTTTTAGTTCATGTCTTGTAGATTATTCAGGAAAGCAATTTTCCTGTATTCATGATAATTGTAAAGAGTATAATAACTGTTTCAATGAAGATACATTAGCTAATAATTTTAATTTTCATGAACTCTATTTTCATCAGGAAGATCGAAAACTTTGGTGTGATCAGGTTTTTCCTGATATCCTCAAATATATTAGTTCTGAATCTAATGTGGAAAACTCGGATTACCGATTTATTTTTAATCATAGGTATATCAGGAAAGATGGAAGTATTTCTCAATTCATGCATGAAGGATCAATAACTCTGGTGAATGAAAGAAGTTTACCAGTAATAAACTTGAAGGTTTTCTTCGAAATTGCTGACATTAAGGCTGATGAATCAATTGTGTTGACTATTTTCCGATATTCTTCTGAACATGGATATCGAAAAGTCATGACGAAAATATATTCAAATGCACTTTGCTCTTTACTGTCATTAAGGGAGTTGGAGATAATTAAGCTTTGTCAGGAAGGGCTTAGTAGTAAAATGATAGCCGATAAACTTAAATTAAGTATACATACCGTAAAAAATCACAAACGCAATTGTATGGAGAAAACACAAACTCATAATATTACTGAGTTGATCCATATTTGTAATCAAAAACACTGGTTATAATTCCAATCCTAATTCACGGATTCAGGTGCTATATCTGAAAATTCTCCTATTTTTGATTCCATACTATTTATTTATAATGAAACAGGTGCTTTTTGTTTGCCTTGGAAATGTATGTCGTAGCCCCAGCGCTGAGGCTGTTTTTAATGCGATGATTGTAAAATACGGACTTCAATCTGAATTTCTGGGCGACTCGGCCGGTACAGACGCCTATCACGTGGGCGATCAGGCAGATTATCGCATGAGGCAATTTGCACAAAAGCGTGGTTATCGTTTGACGAGTATTTCGCGACGATTTGAACCACATCTTGATTTTGACCGTTTTGATTTGATTATTGGGATGGACCAGCAAAATGTGCTCGATTTGAAAGCGAAGGCACGAAATGAAATTGACAGAAAGAAAATCTCACTGATGACTGACTATTGTACACATGCAAAATACGATTCGGTGCCCGACCCTTATTATGGGGGAGCCGCTGGTTTCGAATTGGTTCTGGATATTCTGGAAGATGCGTGCGAAGGTCTGATTCGAAAGCTTCAGGAAAAGTAATTATTCCCAGTCTAGGTTCTTGCTGAATATGTTTCGCGCTTCGAGATGCGGGTTTCGTGAAAGTCACAACTTGTAACCCGTAACTTGAAACATTCTCATAGCTGATCGCAAATTTGAAGAAAAGTATGAAATAAAAACGGTGGATTGTAGCTTAAATCGGCTTTCCCAAAACGAACAATAATCACATTTTTTTCTGGATACACATAGATTAATTGTCCATAAAGCCCAATAGCGTAGAAACTTCCGTATTTTTTTGGACCAATTCCCCAGTTGTAGTGATAAGTAAGCCTTTGTCCGTTTTCCTTTGATGAATGAAGACTCTGTTCAATCCAACTTTCAGGAATAATTTGTTTCCCATTCCAGTTGCCGTGATTCAAATATAACCTGCCAAACTTGGCGAAGTCTGTTGCCCGTGCATTCAGGCAACAAAATGCTTTTTCAATGCCGTCGGGCCCTGAGTTACTTAAACTCCAGGTTGCAGGCGATTCCATGCCGATGGGTTTCCATATTTTTTCCTGAAGATACTTGGAGACAGTCATTCCAGTTGCTCTTTCAAGAATCATTGCCAGTAGTTGGGAATTAATATTGCTATATTCAAAATGTTCACCTGGTTTGAAAACCGGATGAATATTAAAGATGTCTCGTGAAAGATCCTTGCCCCAATAAAACTCCAGGTTTCCACCCACATGATTCTTGATTTCTTTATAATGTATTCCTGAAGTATGGTCGAGCAAGTGATCGATTGTCACTGTTTCGAAGCCTTGGTTGGTTAGTTCAGGAAAATAACTAACTATGCTGGTGCTTGTTCCCGGAATTTTGCCTTCTGAAATCGCAATACCGACCAATGCAGAAATAAAAGCTTTGGCAACTGAAAAAGAAGTTACAATGCTTGAATCACTCTTTGATTCATCGTAGTACTGATATAAAAGTGAATCATTCCGGATAATTAGGAAAGCTAAGGTTTTGTGGTCCTTCAGAAAAAGATCAAGTTTCTCATCTCCTGCATCAATTTTTCGGCTGTCAACTTCAATGGTCTCACCTAAATTAAGTTGTGGGTTTGGCTGATAAAAATGAAATGCATTTTCTCCCGGCTCAATTTCTCTGCTTGCAAACAATTTATAATCATCAGTTTCGGGCAACCCAATTTTACTGAATTTGGAAAGGCTTCCGCATGACGAATACAATAACAGAATGCTGATCAGGTAGCCAATTTTTTTTATTTCACTCATGATGGCTAATAATCAAGATGATGTGATTTCGATACGCCGTTCTGAATGCGATCACATGGGATGATTATTGCATCCTAATGCAACATCCAGAATTTGTTCGACATGAATTTTGGTGGTATTGAGCAGTTCAATATCTTCGAAGTCGCTGGTTTTCAGTATGAGTGGCAATTCAGTTCCTCCTAAAATTAAACTGTCAATCTGGCCTTCGTTGTACATCCGTTTTGTAATCGACAACAAATGGCTTTTGGTTTCCGGTAAAAATCTACCTCTAATAAGTTCTTCCATGTAAATTTTATGGATGTATTTTCGCTCATCGGGCATGGGTGTAATAATTTCGATTCCGGCAGCGTCAAAACCGTCCTGAAAGAAATCTCCCTCCATGGTTTGAAGAGTTCCAAATAAGCCTAACCTGCTATAGCCTTTAGATTGTGCATAGGCAATAGTTGAATCGACGATACTTACCATTTTGGCTTTTACACGTTGGGCCAGAGGCTCAAAAACAAGATGTGGGGTGTTTGAAGCCATAAAAATTACTTTTGCACCCGCCTTTTCCAGAACATAAATTTCTTCGGATAAATAATCAACCAATTCGTCTAAATGCTCATTTGTGATAAGATTCATCATATGAGTCAGATTGATACTATTGATAAGAATAGATGGATATTCACGCTGACCGGTGCGTTCCTGAAATCTGGAAATAAGACGATTATAATAGTCAACTGTAGAAGCAGGGGCAATTCCCCCGATCATCCCGATGGTTTTGTAAACTTTGAGCATATCTGAAACGGTTTATTTAGATCATCAATGAATTAATTAACATGACATTCAATTCCCTTCGCCACTTTCCGCCAGCCTTCTGCTTTTTATTTAACTAACTTCCTGAACGTTTAACCTTGTACTCCTCGTTTTTAAGAATTTCAATCACTTTATTGCAAAAGTCGCCCTGAATCAATATTTCTCCATCTTTTGCAGAACCACCTACACCACATTTGGTTTTCAGCATTTTGGCCAATTCTTTCAAATCATCTTCTTTACCTACAAAACCGGTAATCAGGGTCGCTTTTTTCCCGTTCCGTTGTTTTTTGTCGAGCTGAACACGCAAATCCTGTTTGTTTGGCATAAGTGTCTCCTGCTCCCCATCAGCATCGCGCTCGTATTGAAAATTTGGGTTGGTCGAATATACTGTACCCAGCCTGTCTTTCCAGTCTTTAGCCATTTTCCTGAAATTTGCGATCAAAGATAACAGATTTTAACACTGCACAGCTTACTTATATAAAACATCTTCGAGAATATTTCCAGAACAATTATCGGGAATTGGCATGTGCAGAATTTCCAAAATTGTAGGAACCATATCTTCTCCCTGAATCTTTTTTCTGATTTGTATATGTTTCACAGTATTTCCATACATGATGAATGGAATGTTGGAGTTGTCGTTATAATTAGCTCTCTCGTATTTATAAACAGGCTGCCATCCATCTTCAAGCTGATAAAGTACATCGCCTGACCGTTTAAAATTGTATGAATTGGCAATTACAGCTAGCTGGCCTTTGGCATAATCGCCCTGCTCGAATGAGGTGGATGGCAATGCAATTTTCACCCCTTCAAACTGGTTGATGAAATTAGCCGTTTTGGTTTGAATGTCTTGCAACGAGACGTTTTTCTTTTCGACTAGTTCGCGGTTAAAATAGAGTTGCTGGTCACCAACCATTTCAATCCAATCGCCTTGTCCGTATGTAATATTCAGGAATGATTTGAGCAATGCAATAGCGCTTTCAGGAGAAAAGTTACCAACGGGCATTTTAAATACTTCTTTCATATAATCAACCGGATAACTTGATGAACAGGTTGATGTTAATACCACCAACGAATTTTCCTTGCCAACAGTTTTGTCCAGAAAGTCGAGAAGTAGGGCAATGTCTTGATCAAGACGTAAATAGGTGTCTTCCATTTCAATTGAAGTTGGACCGAATGAATTGTTTTCGTAATCCATTGAAGTGAAAGTAAGGTTCAGCAAATCAGGATATTCATCTTTACCGAGATTTTCGGCCAGGATTAGACTGGTGGCAAAATCCCTTATCAGATTATTCGCAAATGGAGTTGTTTTCAAAAATTTGTAATTGACTGCCTTTTCCTTGAGTTTCTTCATGCTGTACGGGAACGTATTCCACTTGTCATAATACCCTTTTTCAAGAACATAGTCGTCAGGAAGGCTTTCTTCATAACTTTTGATAGGCAATAAGGTTGTCCAGTCGCGTTGAGAGAAGGTTTTGGCATATTCTTTTTCATTAAACAGGCGCACCCACTCCGGAAAAATATCGACATAATATGAGCTCGAAATCATATGGCCATTTTCAGTATCGAGCCAATAGGCACCATCGGCTGCGTGGCCAGCAGAAAGCACGGCGCTGACATCGTTCATGGCCACGCTAAATACTTTTGATTTGTTGCCGGTGCCAATTTTGATGAGATCGCCTAAAGTTGGCGCCAGAAGTTTCGTTGCAGAGCGTTCTCCTTCTTTCGAATCGCTTCCAACGGTAATGAAATAATTATCGGCAACACAGTTAACTTCTTTTTTTTTCAATCGGTCGTACCAAGAGTCGCTTACAATCCCATGAGTTGCCGGGTAAACTCCTGTGAAGAGAGTTGCTGTTCCTGTAGATATTTTCTGGATATGTAAATCGAGCTGAGTATTACTGCAGACGGCACCTTCGTTGACGAGACGTTTAAATCCGCCCTCCTGAAATTTGTTCCAGTAGCGCGAAAGATAATCAGTGCGCATTTGGTCGACCGAAATGATAACCACAATTTTGGGGATACTTGTATTGTTACTTTTGATGTTTTGTGCAGAAAGGGAACTTCCACAAAGAATTGTCAGAAGTATGAAGGCACTCAGTATGTTTAATTTTGTCATGGTCACCTTAAATTAGTGTGGTAAAAGTATAAAAACAAAGTATCGAACACAATAAATGTCTAAAACGGAATTTAGATATGAAAAATTACTTCACTCTACTTTTATCAAGATATGTTAACTCACCACACAAAAATTTGCTGATCCAAGAATTGATTCAGTAAAAGGATATATTAAGTTGAATCAGACAGTTTTCCTGTATCTGACAACTGCAAGGCTTAGAAAAGTAATTCCAAGAATAGTTAAAGCAACAAACTCATGCCAAAGATCACCAAAATGAGAACCTTTTAATACCACCATGCGAAGTATCCGCATAAAATGATAAACTGGATTAATCTGATCGATGGTTTGCGCCCATTGTGGCATGCTTTCAACCGGAGTAAAAACCCCACTCATTAAAATAAATATCATCATGAAAAAGAAAGTTACAAACATCACCTGCTGCTGTGTGTTTGCAACGGTTGAAATAAGCAATCCCAAACCCAGAATCCCAATCAGATAAAGAACACCAAATCCAAAGATCAGACCCAGATTGCCGACAATGGGTAAATTGAAAACCATCCGGGCAAGGAATAATCCAAACGATAAATCGAATAGCGCTATCACAACAAATGGAATCAGTTTTCCAGCCAGAAATTGAATTTTCTTTATTGGAGTGACATTTAGTTGCTCTATGGTTCCCTGTTCTTTTTCCTTAACTAAACTCATTCCTGAAAGATTAAGCCCAATAAGCGTTACCAATAGGGCTAATACTCCTGGTGCCATGTACCATTTGTATTCGAGTTCAGAGTTGTACCAAAACCGGGGCACGGCGTTTATTTGATAGGGTGGTTTAAACTCTGGCAGACCTTTCCATTCAGCAATAATTTCCTTGTTGAAATCGCGGATTACAGAGGCGGCATAGGAATAACCTATTTGGGCGGATTGTCCGTCGATGGCATTGACCAAAAGCTGAATTTTTGCTTTGTCTTCGCGCATAAGGTCGCGTTCGAAACCTTTCGGAATAACCAAAACCATATCATCGCGGTTGTTTAATATTTCATTTTCGCCGTCTTCCGGATTGAATGAAGTATTGTTAATTGTGAAAAATGGTGAAGCGTCGATTTTGGAAGCAAGCTCCCTTGACGTGGAAGACATATCCTTGTCGACAAGAAAAATATTTACATTTTTCAGATCGTAAGTCGCGGCAAAAACCAATACCAGCATCTGCATGATTGGAATCATGAGAATCATTCGAAGCATGACTTTGTTGCGTCTGACCTGTATAAACTCTTTTTGTAAAACGTAGAATAGTGTTCTCATAACTAGTGCCTAAAGTTTGGAGTTCGGAGTGCTTAAAGTTAAAACCCGATAAGCCTTTTGTGATCTGACTTTCATTTATTCCAGTCTTATTTTAAAATTCTTGATGCTAAGTGCAATAAATGTGACGGACATAAAGATCAGTACCAGAGTTTCTTTCCAGATGTAAAATATTCCGGTTCCTTTCAGCATAATGTTCCGGACAATGACAATAAACCATCTTGGCGGAATGATATTACTAACTATTTGCAATGGAAGTGGCATATTCCGGATTGGGAAAATAAAGCCTGACAAAAGAATGGTGGGCAGCATCAGACCCAGCAATGAAATAAACATGGCTACCATTTGGTTTGGAGCTACCGTTGAAATCAATATCCCCAAACTCAGCGCCATCAGAATAAACAGAAACGATTCGCCCATCAGCAGAAAGAAACTTCCTTTGATTGGTACCCCGAAAACGAAAACTCCTAAAAGTATAATCGTTAGCGCATTGATGAACGACAATAACAAATATGGTGTCACTTTACCCAATACAATCTGGACAGGTTTTAGTGGCGATGCGAGCAAAACTTCCATAGTTCCCATTTCTTTTTCTTTGCTGATCGAAATTGAAGTCATCATGGCCGAAATAAGCATCAGAATCATGGCCATAATTCCGGGAACAAACATGTAAACGCTTTTCAATCCTTCGTTGTAGAGCATCCTGACTTCAATATTGATTTGGTTGGGCAACTGAACATTCTGTAGTTTCTCCTTTTTTACAAAGTCGTTGATAATACCACCGGCATAGCTGGTCAAAATTCGGGCAGTGTTTGGGTCGGAGGCATCGGCCAAAAGCTGAACATCTTCTTTGCCGTCGCGCTCAAGGTTTTGTTCAAAATTGGGCCCGAAGTTGACGACCATTTTTACGATTCCTTTTCTGAAAACGTCTTCAACATCCTCGCCAGGTTGCAATTCTTTGGCCAGAACAAAATATCCCGATGAAAGCAATTTGGATGTAATTTTCTCGGTTGTATTGTCGTGTGACTGGTCGAGAATTCCAATTTTCGCATTCTGAATGTCGGTACTGATCACTTTTCCGAACAACATCAGCTGCACGATCGGGATTCCGAAAATGATGATCATTGTTCGCGGATCGCGGAAAATGTGTAAAAATTCCTTCCGGAGAAAACCTATAAATTGTTTCATATTTTGAATTCATTGTTTTCAGGGTAGAGACGCGATGCATCGTGTTTCTACAACCAAATGATTTATTCTTTATTTCGTGCAATTTTCAGGAAGACCTCGTCCATATTCTTTGCTGAATATTGTTTTTTCAGGTTATCAGGAGTGTCCAGCGCTTCAATGCGGCCTTCATTCATAATAGAAACCCGATTGCAATATTCGGCCTCGTCCATATAATGTGTGGTCACAAAAACAGTAATTCCACGGTCGGAAGCTTCGTAAATAAGGTCCCAGAATTTGCGTCGGGTAATCGGGTCAACTCCGCCGGTTGGTTCGTCGAGAAAAACGATTTTTGGATCATGAAAAATTGCTACCGAAAAGGCCAGTTTCTGTTTCCAGCCCAATGGCAGTGAGCCAATCAGCGAATCTCTGGCCGATTCGATGTCGAGATTTTTCAACAAACGCTCCATCTTCTCCTTTCGTTCGGCTGGCTTGATTCCGTAAATTCCGGAGTAGAAACGGATGTTTTCGGCAATGGTCAGATCTTCGTACAGCGAAAATTTCTGGCTCATGTATCCAATGTTGCGTTTTACCTTTTCAGTTTCTTTGTAAATATCGAAACCCGCAACTTTAACCTGCCCTGAAGTGGGCGAGGAGAGGCCACAAAGAATTTTCATAGCGGTAGTTTTTCCTGCACCATTGGCTCCCAGGAAACCGAATATTTCGCCTTTGTAAACATCAAAATTCAAGTTGTCGTTGGCTACGAACGAACCGAATTTTTTTACCAGGTTTCGGACTGCAATTACTTTTTCCATCTTCATTAGTATTCAGTCGCAGTGTTCAGTCGCAGTATTCGCTCCGATCAAAGCACCATGACAATTAAGAGTTTTATTCGTTTTTACAACCAAATTTTTCGGGATTCTGAATCATATAATTTAGTAAACGACCAATTTCATCAGTTTCCTTCAACAATCTGGTATGAATTTCTTTTTCCAAATAATTACATTCCAGAGCAAAGTCAAGCCAAACTACTGTTTCGCTGTTTTCCGCATCTGAATCTGTAAGTTTGCTGATAAAATGTCTTACATACATTCTTTTCCTGTATGCTTCAGCAATGTTTGCACAAACAGATCTTGAGGATCTTCTAATCTGGTCAGTTAAAGAAAATTTTTCTTCCTTCGGAAAATTCTTTGATAGCTTGTAAATTTCCATAGCCACTTGGAAGGCTTTTTTGTAGACTATCAACTCTTTAAAATCCATATCATGTAGTTTTTGTTCTGATAACTTCTAATTATTTCTGCGACTGACCACTGATCACTACTCGTTCATCATATTCATAAATACATCCTCTATGGTGGGAGGAATATCAAAGACTTCCAATCCGAGATGATCTTTTTTCAATAGATAGTTTTCGAATTCGCTGGCTTCCACTTCGTCATCTTTTCCGGTTACATGCAGGTATTGACCAAATGCAAAAGCCGAATCAGTCTTTTCGTATGCGCGCAAATCGAGGATCAACCGATGCATATCTTTTGATTTTACGGCATACAATTTCCGGGTATAATTTTCCACCAGTTTTTGAGGAGTGTCAATATCCATAATTTTTCCTTTTTGCATCAGAGCTACACGGTTGCAAAGTACCGCCTCGTCCATATATGGCGTTGAAACCAAAATGGTAATGCCCTGTTTTTGCAATTTCTTTAGCATTTCCCAGAATTCCTTGCGTGAAACAGCATCAACACCAGTAGTCGGTTCGTCTAAAACAAGAATTTCAGGTTTGTGAATCAGTGCGCATGACAATGCAAGTTTTTGTTTCATCCCTCCTGAAAGTTTCCCGGCCAAACGGTCTTTGAATGGCTCAATCTGGATGTAAATGTCTTTGATCAGTTCATAGTTTTCGGCTACTGTAGTTTTAAAAACAGTGGCAAAAAAGTTAAGATTCTCCTCAACCGTCAAGTCCTGATAAAGTGAAAACCTGCCGGGCATGTAGCCAACAATGTTCCTGATTTTCTTGTAGTCTTTGATTACATCGAATCCGTTCATCGTGGCTTTTCCTTCGTCCTGAATAAGCAATGTCATCAGGATGCGCATCAGGGTTGTTTTGCCTGCTCCATCGGGGCCAATCAGTCCGAACAGTTCGCCTTTCTTCACTTCGAGCGAAATGTCGTGAATTGCCTTTACATCTTTATAGGATTTGCTGATATGTTGAGCGCTGATCATGATTGAATTACTTAGTTACTGAAGGATTGAATTACTGATTTCATGTTTTGTTAACCGTATACTGATAACTGAGACTGAACACTTCTCTAAAACACCACTTCTCCCGGCATTCCGATTTTCAAGCTACCATCGTTTGGAACAAGTACTTTCACTCCATACATTAATTTTACCCGTTCCTCCTTGGTCTGAATGATTTTGGGTGTGAATTCTGATTCCGATGAAATCCAGGTGATTTTTCCGCTTAACGTTTGCATTTCTTTGGCATCCGAATCAATCAGAACTTTGACTTCACTTCCGAGTTTAACTTTCGAAAGCTGGGTTCCCGAAACATAAACTTTCAGTTCCAGATTGCTCATGTCTGCCATTTTTAGGACAGGTTTACCTGGAGTTGCCAGTTCTCCATTTTCGAGATAAGTTTCCAAAACAGTTCCTTTAATCGGGCTGTTGATGCGGCATTTGGTTAATTGTTCACTGATCAGATCCACTTGACGTTTGATCGCTTCCATTTCGCTGCCAATTAGCTGGAATTGAGTATTTGTTGCCGAAATTTGTTTGTCCAAAACGTTAATTGAACCGTTAATATCGTCAACCTGTTGCTGGGTAGCAGCCTTGTCGGCAAACATTTTGGCTATGCGTTGTTGAGTGATTATTACATTTTTCTTTTGCTCAATGAACACGTTGATTTGAGCCGAAACGTTCTGTTTCTTTGTTTCGCTCGCAACAAATTGAGCTTGAGTTTGCAGTTTTTTCAGATACAACTCGGTGGTGTCAATCAGCGCAATCAGTTTACCCGATTCGAGCTGGTCACCTTGTTTTGCATCCATGATAAGCAGTTTCCCAGGCATTTCCGACGAAACAATGGTTTCCACAGCTTCAAAATTTCCGTAAGCATCCGATTGCTTTTCTCCGCTTTTGCATGCTGCCAATGCCAAAAAAGCCAATGCGATTAGTTGTAGTCTCTTTGTCATGATATTGTTGTTTTGTTTATTTTTCTTTTTCCTGAATTATTGATTACCTCTTATGTTTTCCAGTTTTATCCGGGCTTCTTTCTGCTGGATTTTACGGGTTTCAAGCATCAGCCGGGCAGTTGTTTCAGCATTTAAATCCTGAATGTAATCGGCCATGGTGATGGATCCATTTTCAAGCTTCGAAGCGGATGTTTTGGTGATTCGTTCCCGAATTACAATC
>Ga0302296_1002075_pt1 | contig 13788 bp, 10 predicted proteins | sample III_Fen_N3_1_FD_194546 | JGI IMG/M metagenome (GOLD analysis project Ga0302296, IMG submission 194546) | Peat permafrost microbial communities from Stordalen Mire near Abisko, Sweden - III_Fen_N3_1 | ecosystem: Environmental > Terrestrial > Soil > Wetlands > Permafrost | place: Sweden: Abisko... | reverse complement strand
CCGAACCGCTTACCGAGCGTCAGTATGCCGAACATATTGCTGAAATTGCCTCTAAAAACAAGCTTTTCACATCCTATATCGGTCAGGGTTGGTACGATACCATTACTCCGGCTGTTATTCAGCGGAATATCTTTGAAAATCCTTCGTGGTACACGTCGTACACGCCGTATCAGGCTGAGATTTCGCAAGGACGCTTGGAAGCTTTGCTAAATTTCCAGACAGCCGTTTGCGATTTTACGGGAATGCCTTTGGCCAATGCTTCCTTGCTCGATGAGGCGACCGCTGCTGCAGAAGCTGCTATGATGATGTTGAATTTGCGAAGCCGCGAACAGGTTAAAAATGAAGCCAATGTACTTTTTGTTGATAAAAGCGTTTTCAAATCTACGCTTGCTGTTTTAAAAACGCGTGCCGAAGCACAGGGAATTATACTCGAGATTGCCGATTATTCAACATATAAATTTACTGCTAAAAATTTCGGTGCTATCATTCAGTATCCCAATGCCGACGGTAGCGTGGAGGATTATGCAGAATTTGTCACCGAAGCACATGCTCTGGGTTGTAAAGTGGCTGTAGCTGCCGATATTCTTAGTTTGGCATTACTGACTCCTCCTGCCGAATGGGGAGCGGATATTGTGTTTGGCTCCACCCAACGTTGGGGAATCCCGATGGGATTTGGCGGACCATCGGCTGCTTATTTTGCCACCCGCGATGAATTTAAACGCGACATGCCGGGACGTATTATCGGAATAAGCAAGGATGCCAATGGCAAACTGGCTCTACGAATGGCTTTGCAAACCCGCGAACAACATATTAAACGAGAAAAAGCAACTTCCAATATTTGTACGGCGCAAGCGTTACTGGCTTCCATGGCCGGAATGTACACAGTTTATCACGGTGCCGAAGGCATTAAAACCATCGCAGAAAGGATTCATTCAATTGCAACTTATATCAATGAAATTCTTCCGGTTTACGGATTCTCACAGGAGAATGAAAACTACTTTGATACCCTGAAAATCGGTTTGCCCGAAGGCGTTACACAAGAAGCTTTAAAAGCAATTGCACTTGATTACGAGGTAAATTTCCATTATTTTGAAACGGGAGAAATCGGAATTAGTTTCGATGAAACAACCGACACGGATGATGTGAATACATTGATTGAGATATTGGCCACAGCGGTTGATAACGCCCCAGTTTATGCCGATGAGTCTGATTTTGAAGGATTAAAATCGTTGGACGAAGCATTGGAAAGAACATCGGGTTATCTGACGCACGCTGTTTTCAACAGCTATCGCAGCGAAACCGAGATGATGCGCTATATCAAGAAACTGGAACGCCGCGATATTTCGTTGACACATTCCATGATTTCGCTTGGTTCGTGTACCATGAAACTGAATGCAGCTTCTGAAATGTTACCGATGAGTCGTGCTGAATTTGGTGGTGTACACCCTTTGGCACCTGCCGATCAAACCGAGGGTTACAACGAAATGATTTCGGAACTGGAGAAATACCTCACTGCTATAACCGGTTTTGCAGCTTGCAGCTTGCAACCAAATTCGGGAGCTGCGGGTGAATATGCCGGGTTGATGACCATTCGCGAATACTTCAAATCGAAAGGCGAAACACAACGTGATACGTTGCTGATTCCGGCATCGGCTCACGGAACAAATCCTGCCAGTGCGGTTCAAGCCGGATTCAATCTGGTAGTGGTGAAATGCGACGAAGGTGGTAATACCGATTGGAACGACTGGAAAGAAAAAGCCGAAGCAAACAAAGATCGGTTGGCTGGTTGTATGATTACTTATCCTTCCACGCACGGAATTTTCGAAGAACATATCAAGGATATGTGCGATGCCATTCACCAAAACGGCGGACAGGTTTATATGGACGGTGCGAATATGAATGCACAGGTGGGACTTACCAATCCGGGAGCTATCGGGGCTGATGTTTGCCACTTGAATTTGCATAAAACTTTTGCCATTCCGCATGGCGGTGGTGGTCCGGGTGTTGGTCCTATTTGCGTAGCGGCTCATTTGGCTGATTTTCTACCAAGCAAGAGCTTCGGTCAGAATACTGTTTCGGCAGCTCCATACGGAAGCGCAAGCGTAACAGCCATTACTTATGGTTATATCCGCATGATGGGTGAGGAGGGCTTGACGCATTCCACCAAGATTGCCATTTTAAATGCTAATTACTTAGCTGCCCGATTGAATGAATCGTACGGAGTGCTTTATACCGGCGAGAAAGGCAGGGTAGGGCATGAGTTGATTTTGGAAGCACGTAACTTCAAAGCCACTTCGGGCGTGACCGAAACCGATATTGCCAAACGATTGATGGATTATGGCTTTCATGCTCCGACATTGTCGTTTCCCGTACATGGCACCTTGATGATTGAGCCGACTGAAAGCGAATCGCTGGCAGAGTTAAATCGTTTTGCCGATGCCATGTTGCAGATTTATGCCGAAATCAAGGAAGTGGAAGATGGAACAGCCGACAAAACGGATAATGTGTTGTTGAACGCTCCACATCCCGAATATGCTATTGTCGGCGATGACTGGAATCACCCTTATAGCCGTGCCAAAGCGGCATATCCTACTGCTTGGGTAGCTGAGAATAAATTCTGGGTGAATGTAGCCCGAGTGGACAATGCTTATGGCGACCGGAATTTGGTGTGTAGTTGTCAGTAAATCTGCTTTCAAAATGGTATTTAGAAAATACAACTAAATATCTCCTATTACCTTAAATTGCAAAAGCAGCATGAGCCTTTAATCAGATTCATGCTGCTTTTGCAATTTAATCGTTGCCTTTTCGGCGGTTTGCTTTGCGGCTTAACTTTATACTTGACTTTCCTCAACAAAAGTTTTATTGATAAATTGCTCTGATATTTTGCAATAAGCCCAGGGATAATAAAACCCGAGAGTAACAATACACAACAGTATTTGCCCCCAAATAATTAAAAAATCATCGACGATTTCAATGTCAAATCCAAATTTTTTGATGTTGTTATTAGATTTTGCAATGGTTCTGTCAGTGAAATATTTATATAACTTCAGTATAGCCAAAGGTAAATATATTCCAAAAGTAATCATAGACAAAATGGTTTCTAGGAAAATTTTACCAACCGAACTCCAAAAATTAGTTTCAATTTTGATTTCATAATTCTTATATTTATAATTCACCAACCATTTGTAGAAATAATATGTGAACGGAAAGAATAGCAGAGAAATAACAATGAAAGTAATGGAAATTGCAAAAGCCATTGCAATTGAGATGTTTGGAATTTGGCCTGGAATGAAATTTCTAACCATCCCGGTTGTGAAAGCTACAAATAACAAAAAGGCAAATAACAGAATGAGCGGAATGACAATTGAAACCAATATTATTAGAAATAAATCTGTTCCTTTACCTTTAAATTCAATACTATTTGATTCATAACTTGTATTTTTTGAAAAAAACGTATTCATTTTTGCATAGAACCATGGAGTGTAAATACCCAACGTTATTATACTCAATACAAATCCGATAACCAATAACAGGAGGTACTCTCCAAACTTCCCATTAAATTCGAGTGATTTTTCCTTATATTCAATTGCTTGAATGGTCAGTTTAGCTATAAAGAACATGACAGAATACTCAATGAATAAAAGGAAAAGCATGATGGAATATAAAAATGGTAAAAATCCTGAAGCATTTGATGCAACTTCTGGATTTTCAATACCAAGATTTATTAACCCCTGAATCCTAAATTGAATGTAAGTGTACGGGATTATAAAAACCACCAGTAAAATAAGCCAAATAGGAAAAACTTTTTTCCCCGTCAAATTAAATTTAAAATAACTTTTCATATAAAATTTTAATTTTCAAATTAAACTTAAGCCCCAAATTATAGTCAATAATTTAAAGGAGCAGATGAATAGAATGGATGAGTCAATTTTCATAACTAAATCGTGCGTAAAGATATGAAATAATTACAAAATTAACGAGTTTCTAGCAATTTTTTTGATAAATGCAATAATAGTCTTAAATTGTTGTTATTTCTTATATTTCAAAGCGCTAAAACTGAATTAAATATTGAAATCTAATGATTCTAATTTGTTGTAACTTTGAAGTAAATTACTAACTGCTTAGTAAAATAGTATTTTCTGTATATATTAACACAATATATTTTGGTTTGTGTAATTTCTTAATTAAATTTGCGTTTGATAATCAAAGCAATATAAAAGGGATTTTTTTAAATTATGATGTCTAATTTTGATAAGAATTCTAATCAACAATAAAGTATTTTGTTGAGGCTTCACAATCAATTTTGAAATATAAAAGATGATAGGATTTTAAGTTTATTGCTTGTAAAAAATTTATATTTAAGTTATCTTTATTCAAAAATGAAATCTATGTGTGATTTATCTTCTTGATTTACAGTCGCTAAAAAAAAATATCTATTTAAAATATGTAAAAGTATTGAACTTTAATGATTTTGTTGCTATTTTTGTGCTCATTTTATTAGAAGCATTAAGAATTTAGGCAAAATAAAGGTCAAAGAATAAAACTATAATCCAGAATTAATCATTTAAAAAACAAATAATTTCAAAATTAATACTAATAAAAAACGTTATGGCAAAGAATCAAACACAACCAAAAAAGAGTAAACAATTTACAGGTGTTAAGTCTTCGGGACTTGTTATTTTAGCATGTTTTGTAATCGCAGAACTAATCTACAATTTTATTTTCGGTGATCCTTCTCACTTCCAGGGTGGTAATTCAGCAAACGAACCAATTACTGGGGACTTGATAGGTACAATTTATAAAGGAGGTCTTATTGTACCAATTATCCAAACTTTATTATTGACAGTTTTGGTGTTAAGTGTTGAGCGCTTTTTTGCTATCAAATCGGCACAAGGAAAAGGTAAATTAGTGAAATTTGTAGAAGATATTAAAATTGCATTATCTAAAAATGACCTCAAAGGTGCAACTGCATTGTGCGAAAAGCAACAAGGTTCAGTAGCTAATGTTGTGGCTTCAACTATCATCAAATATGCTGAAGTAGAAGAAGATAAAACATTATCAAAAGAGCAACAAGTACTTGCAATTCAAAAAGAAGTTGAAGAAGCTACAGCATTGGAGCTTCCTATGTTAAGTCAAAATCTTCCAATTATTGCAACTATCACTACACTGGGAACCTTGATGGGTCTGTTAGGAACTGTAGTAGGTATGATCAAATCATTTGCCGCTTTATCTGGTGGTGGTGGTACTGACTCTGTTAAGTTGTCTGCTGGTATCTCAGAAGCTCTTATTAACACAGCTTTCGGTATCTTAACTGGTGCATTGGCTGTAATTGCTTATAATTATTATACAAGCAAAATTGATACAATTACTTATAGTATTGATGAAGTAGGTTTCTCTATCGTACAAACATTTGCTGCATCACACAAGTAATTAACTCTAAAACAAAGCGAAATTATGTCTAAAGTAAAAGTAGCAAGGAAAAGTACCCGTATCGACATGACCGCGATGAGCGACGTGACTGTATTGCTGCTTACTTTCTTTATGTTGACTTCAACATTTGTAAAGAAAGAGCCGGTAACAGTAGCAACACCAGCTTCAGTGTCTGAAATCAAAATACCAGAAACCAATATACTTTCTATATTGATTGACCCCAAAGGAAAGGTATTTATGAGTATGGATAAACAGACAGATATGGAAAATTCCTTGACCAAAGTAGGCGAAGAATATGGTGTGACATTCACACCTGAAGAAATCAATAAATTCAGGATTTCAACTACTTTTGGTGTGCCAATTAAAAATATGAAAGCCTATTTGGCTATGAAACCCGAGGAGCAAGATAAAATTCTTGGTTCACTCGGAATACCAACTGATAGTACTGATAACCAGTTTAAATCGTGGGTAAAAGCTGCTCGTAAGAGTAATGGTACTAATATGATTATTGCAATAAAAGCTGATCAGGAGACACCTTATAAAGTAATTAAGAGCGTAATGACTTCACTTCAAGATTTGCGTGAAAACCGTTACAACCTGATTACTGCATTGAAAAAAGAAACTGCTAAATAATTGATAGAAAATGGCTGAAATACAAGAAAACTCAGGCGGAGGAAAGAAGAAAAAAGGCGGCAGTAAGCAGAAGAAACTAAGCGTACATATTGACTTTACACCCATGGTGGACATGAATATGTTGCTTATTACCTTCTTTATGTTGTGTACATCGTTGAGCAAACCTCAAACAATGGAAATCAGTATGCCAAGTAATGATAAAGTCAATCAACAAGATCAACCCGCTGTAAAAGCTTCTCAGGCTGTTACATTGGTTCTTGCAGGTAAAGATTCACTTTTCTATTACGAAGGAAAACCTGATTACGGCAATTATCAATCGTTGAAGTTAAGCTCTTATGGTGCTGATGGAATACGTACTTTATTGTTGAATAAGAACCGCGAAGCAGTAATTAAAATCAGAGAGTTAAAGGATAAAAAAGCACAATCCAAAATTTCTGAAGCGCAATTCAAAAAAGAGGTTTCTGAAATCAAGGGCGGAAAAAATACTCCGACAGTTATTATTAAAGCAACGGATACATCAACTTATAAAAATTTGATTGACGCGCTCGACGAAATGCAGATTTGTAATATTGGTAAGTATGTAATTGATAAATACTCTCCAACAGCTGAAGGGTTATTGATAAAAAATTACAGATCCAAAGGTGCTTACTCTCGTAAATAGGCAATAAAGTTTAACATCTTAAATTTAAAGAAAATGGCTAAGATAGATTTAACTTCCTATGAATGGCGTGAGCTCGTTTTTCAAGGTAAGAATAAGGCGTATGGTGCATATACACTGCGCGGCGAATCAGATAAAAGGCATAATAGATCTATGCTTATTGTGACAGTTGTTGCAGTTGTTCTGTTTCTACTTCCTACATTGATAAAAATGGTTACTCCCAAACAAAGAGAGGTTGTTACAGAAGTTACGACTTTATCCAAATTGGACAAAGCCGAAGTGAAAAATGAACCAAAGAAAGTGGACCCAGTTGAACCTCCTCCTCCTTTAAAAAGTTCGATTCAGTTCATTCCACCAGTAATCAAAAAAGATGAAGAGGTAAAGGATGATGAACAACTTAAAAGTCAGGATGAGCTTAACAATACCAAAGTTGCTATTTCAGTTGCTGATGTACACGGAAATGATGAAAAAAACGGTATGGATATTGCAGATGTAAAGCAAGCTGTAACGCAAGAGGCTGAAGAAAAACCTCTTGAAGTAGTAGAACAGATGCCTACATTTCCCGGTGGTGATCCCGCACTCCTTAAATATGTTTATGATAACTATAAGTATCCTTCAATTGCGTCGGAAAATGGAGTTCAAGGAAAACTAGTTTTGAAATTTGTAGTTTCTAAGACGGGTTCAGTAGATCGAGTTGAAATTATAAAATCACTTGATCCAAACTGCGACAAAGAAGCTATAAGGGTAGTAAAAACACTTCCGAAATTTATTCCCGGAAAACAGAATGGAGTCGCTGTTGCAGTGTGGTTCACTTTACCAATAACATTGAAACTCGACTAATTAATTATTAAATGCCTGAATAGGCGTATTCAGGCATTCTCTTTTTTCTCTTTCTCTTTTTTTCGGTTTTAGTATGTATTTGTTTAACCTTTAAAAATAAATAATATGGCTAAGATTGATTTAACGTCCTATGAATGGCGTGAACTTATTTTTGAAAATAGAAATAAGGAGTTTGGCGCATTTAAAATGCGCAGTGATTCACAGAGCAGACACACAATTGCTTTGCTAATTGTTGTAGCTGTTGTATTTGTTGGTTTGATGGTTCCTAAATTTTTAAATTTAGAAAAATCCAATCAACAGGAGGACAAACTTGGCATAGTTGATTTAATGCAAGTCAATCAGCCAATACAAGAGCCTGAGAAAAAAGTTGAAATTGATAAACCAATAGCTATTGCACCCCCTCCCTTTATTAAATCTATTCGATTTATTCCACCAACAGTTGTTGATGATGTGGTTGAGATAAAGGAAGGAGATGAAATGCCAAATCAATCTGCTTTAAATAATTCGAATGCAATAATTTCAACAATTACAGAAAGTGGATCTAATAAAGGTACAGTTCTGAAATCAGATTGGAATGATGAAGGTGTCGGAGATTTGACAGGAAAAGAAGAGGTGTATACATCTATTGAGCAAATGGCACAATTTCCTGGAGGAGAGAATGAATTATTGAAGTTTATATCAAAAAATTTGGTATATCCGGCAAAGGATTTGGCAAACAATGTACAAGGAAAAGTCGTAGTTCGTTTCGTTGTTTCAAAATCAGGGGTGGTCGATAATGTAGAAGTAATTCGATCATTAACCCCATCTGCTGATAATGAGGCTATAAGAGTAGTAAAATCATTGCCTCGATTTATTCCGGGGAAACAAAACGGCGTAAATGTATCAGTTTGGTATGTTTTGCCTATTTCTTATAAATTAGAATTTAATTGATAATGAAATTCAAATATTTATTTGCTTCACTTGTTTTATTTTTTTTCTCTTGTCAGAACAAGGGAAAAGATAAGCCGGCTGATACCAATACTTATACTTCCGGAGTAATTTCGGTAGCTATAGACGAAAATTTTAAGCCAATACTTGAAGAAGAGATAGATGTATTTGAAGCATTAACACCCAAAGCAAGCATAATACCTGTTTTTACTAGCGAGGTAAATGCTATAAATCTTTTGTTGAAAGATAGTGTACGAGTTGCGATTACGACTCGTGCATTATCTACAAAAGAAGATGAATTTTTGAAGACAAAACAATTTAATGCACGTTCATACAAAATAGCAACCGATGGTGTTGCATTGATTGTTAATAAGAAAAATGCTGATTCGCTTATCTCAGTTGAGAATATTAGAAAGATAATTACTGGGGAAGTAACGAATTGGAAGGAAATTTTTCCTAATTCTAAATTAGGAAATTTTCAAGTTGTTTTTGATAATAAAAATTCCAGTACAGTGCGCTATGCCATTGACTCAATTAGCAAAGGAAAAAAATTATCTCAAAAGCTTTATGCACAGAATAACAATTTGGAAGTAATTGATTACGTTTCTAAAACGCCCAATGCTATTGGTATTATTGGGGTAAATTGGTTGGGTAATAGAAAAGATACAACCAATCTTTCGTTCAAAAACGATGTTAGAGTTATGTCGGTTTCAGCTGAACCCGAGGCTACTCGCCAAAATAGTTATAAACCTTTTCAGGCATATTTGTTTTATGGATATTATCCATTAACTCGTTCTGTTTACATTATTGTTAATGACCCAGCTGGGTCTCTACAAACTGGATTTTCGATATTTATAACCTCAGATAGAGGCCAAAAAATTATTTTGAAATCCGGTCTACTTCCAGCAACTCAAACAGTGAGAGTTGCACACATTAAAGATTGAAATTTATAAATTTAATTATTATACAGCTACATGAAACGTATCTTTTTATTTGCAATTTTATCTTACGTAGCATTCAATTTATCTGCCGCAGAGGTTGCTCAATCAGCGCAAGGTATTGCCTACTATAAAGCGGGTTTTCCTCAGGTTGCAAAACCACTTTTGATAAAGGAAAATGCTACAGATACTCTTACTTTATCCGAAACTAGTTTCTATTTGGGAAATATCTTTTTTGAAGAAAATAAACTTGATTCTGCGGCATTTTATTTTAAAATGGGACTTCGATCTAGAAAGCCCAATAATTTTAATCCAATTGGATTGACAATGCTTAAAATTAAAAGTAATCCAAAGGAGGCAGCAACTGAATTCCAAAATTTTGCCAGATTACCATTTAATAAAAAGAATATTGACTTCTATATAAAAGTTAGCCGCGCATATCTTTATAATAATTTGTTTGATGATGCCAATACTTATTTAGAAAAGGCAAGAGAAATTAAATCAAAATATTCAGGAGTAGCTGTTTTGGCTGGTGATATCTTATTCGCTAAGAAAAATATTGGAGAAGCATGTAGTAATTATGAATTAGCCATACTTTATGATCCTAATTGTAAAGAAGCTTATATTAAATATGCAAGAGCCTATAAAATTGTTAATCCCACTTTGGCTATAGAAAAACTTAATGAGCTTAAATCTAAGGAGCCTTCTTTCTTATTGGCAGAAAGAGAATTGGGTGATACATACTATGGAATTAATAAATATGTGGAAGCAGCTAGGGCATATGATAATTATTTAAAATCAGGAAATACAGAAATTGGAGATTTTGTGAATTATGCTTATTCAGTTTTACAAAGTAAAGATAATCCAAAAGCGCTTGAGGTTTCACTTTTAGGTTTACAGAAAGCTCCGCGTAATCCTGTTCTTGCGAGAATTGCACTCTTTAGTTCTGTGTCGTTAGAAAAGTATGATGATGCTTTAAAATATGGAGATATGCTTTTTAATAAATCTGAAAAACCAATCTTAGCTTATTACGATTTTGCGAATTATGCCACGGCATTGAGTGCAAAAAAACAATATGATTTGGCAATTGAACTTTATAAGAAAGCATACAAAGTTGATTCTTCACAAGTCGCAATTTTTAAAGAAATATCTGATTTGTATGAAACTAAAGGAGATTATCCTAATTCTATTGCAGCCTATAAGGAGTATTTGAAAGTTCTTACTAGTAGTAAAGTGACTACTGACATGTTAATAGCTTATGGGAAAAAGTATTATAGTTATGGACAATTGGAAACGATTCCTGCTGATGTAAAGAAAGCTAATTTTTTAATGGCTGATAGTATTTTTTCATCAATAGTTTTAAAGGATCCTACGGACTATCGTCCAAGTTATTATCGTGCCAAAGCTAATTTTGGCTTAGATTTAGAATATAAATCGGAAGTAGCTAAAAACCTATATGAACAGACGTTAGGTATTGTTGAAACGAAAGGAAATGTCAAATATGATCCATTCAGTATTGGTGATGTAAGATATAAGCCAATAATTATTGAATCACTAAGGTATATTGCCGCATATTATTATTCAAATAACGACTTGGCAAAAGCAAAACTATATTGTAATAAAATTATATCAATTGATGCTAAGGACAGTGTTGCGGTAAAAATTCTTGAATTGATTGAGAATATGAAAAAGAAACCTAAAAAATAAATTTTCCAGAATATTGAGAAAGCTGATTCGGATCAACCCGAATCAGCTTTTTTGTTATATACGGATTCAGTATAATTTTCAAATGGATTTTTGAATTATTAATATACAAAATCTATAATTATTTTGTAATTTTGTCAGGTCTTAATATGTCATATTTGCAGTCTGTTTAATTTTACTATATGCAACCATCAGAAATACAAGCTGTAAAGCAAAGATTTGGAATTATCGGAACATCCGAATTACTAAATAGAGCCATAGATATTGCAGTACAAGTAGCACCCACAGATTTATCCGTTCTCATAACTGGTGAAAGTGGTGTGGGAAAAGAGAATTTTCCTCAGATTATTCATTTCTATAGTCACCGGAAACATGGTCCTTATATTGCCGTGAATTGTGGCGCAATTCCCGAAGGTACTATTGATTCAGAGCTTTTCGGGCATGAAAAAGGTTCCTTTACAGGTGCCACAGCCGATAGGAAGGGATATTTTGAAGTAGCTGATGGTGGTACTATTTTTCTTGATGAGGTTGGTGAATTACCTCTTTCTACTCAAGTAAGACTTTTGCGCGTGCTTGAAGCAGGTGAATTTATAAAGGTTGGTTCTTCTAAAACTCAAAAAACCAATGTTAGGGTTGTTGCCGCAACAAACCTCAATATGGCACAGGCCACTCGTGATGGCAAATTCAGGGAAGATTTGTTTTATCGACTAAATACCGTACCAATCGCCGTTCCGGCATTGAGAGAGAGAAAGGAAGATATCGTATTGCTTTTTAGAAAATTTGCCTCGGATTTTGCAGAAAAATATCGTATGCCACCCTTGAAACTTACCGAGGATGCTAAGCAGCTGCTTAGTAATTTCTATTGGAATGGGAATGTTCGTCAGCTGAAAAATATAACAGAGCAGATATCGGTCATTGAACAGCAACGTGACATATCAGCTCAAATACTTCGCAATTATTTACCCAAGGATGAAATTGAACGACTGCCGGCACTACTTTCTTCATCGGGTGGAGATAGGAAAATATTTAATAGCGAGCGCGAAATCTTGTACCAAGTGTTATTTGATATGAAGAAAGATATGAATGACCTTAAAAAGTTAGTTCATGATATAATTCAGAATCAGCCTGCTGATATTCAAGCTGCTGATTTGCTTTTTAAATCATCTTATCTGAAACAAGATGACGATTTATATTCACAGCCTGCCGCAGGAGTTGAAATAAAATCGGAAAAAGGGAATCGCGATAACCACCAGTTTGCTGCAAATGTGGATGATATTGAAGAATATCAGGATGCTGATGAATATCACGTGCTTGAATCAACTTCAAAACCGACTTCGCTTTCGGATATGGAAAAGCAAATGATTAAAGACTCATTGGAAAAATTCCGTGGCAAAAGAAAATTAGCAGCAAAAGAATTAAAAATATCTGAACGTACGCTTTATCGAAAAATTAAAGAATATGGTATTGAATAAAAGATACTTACATTGACAACTATGAAAATACTCTCCTTTAGACTTAAACTTATTCTGATAATTTGTTTATCTTCTTTTTTGCTATCTTCATGCAAAATATCCTTTAAATTTAATGGATCTATCCTTGATTACACCAAAACGAAAACAATTTCAATTGCAGATTTTCCAAATAAAGCTGAACTTGTATATCCGCCTTTCTCGCAACAATTTTCAGAAGCTCTTAAAGATGTGTATATCAAACAAACTCGCTTGCAGCTATTGAAAAAGGCTGGTGATTTAAATCTTGAGGGCGAAATAGTTGGATATCAGCTTACACCAATGGCTATTGGTGCTGACTCGTATTCTTCGCAAACGAAATTGACTGTAACAATAAAAGTAAGATTTTCAAACAATAAGACGCCACAAGATGATTTTGACCGAACATATACTGCTTTCAGGACTTTTGATAGCAGTAAAATGTTGACTACCGTGCAAGATGAACTGCTAAAAGTAATGATTGCAGAAATTGTGGATAATATTTACAACGATACCGTAGCTAAATGGTAGAAGAATAGAACTCAACTATGACTTACGCTGATTTCATAACGCTTGTAAGGCAGCCTCAGGCAGTCAGTTTCGAACAAATTCCAGATTTAAAGGAATTGGTTGAAAGATACCCTTATTTTGTATCTCCGCGCATGTTTTTGGCTAAAGCATATAAAGAATCAGGCAGTATTCATAGTTCGGCTTTCTTGAATGAGACTTCTGTATTTTCTGCAGATCGGAGGTGGTTGTATAATTACATTTTCCCTGAGAAAATAGCTACGAACGAAGCGACTCAGTTTGAGCGGGAAAGTAAGACGTCCGGGAATTATTTTGATATGATAAATGTCATAGAGTCAGCTGGAGGTGATACAAAGCAAACGTTGAAGAATATGGCTGAGAAGCTTAAGGAAGCTCGAGCAATGGTAATTAAACCAACGGTTATAAAAACTGAAATGATTGAGCAACCAATTGTGGAAAAGGTTCTGGAATCCAAGCCTGATTTGAAGCCTGAAATTGAGCAAACCGGAATTGAGGAGATAGAAATTTCAGAGAATAATGCAAAAAAACTAATTTTTGAAAAGAAATACACTGAGGCTATAGAAATATTGAGGTCATTAAATTTGAATAATCCGAAAAAAAGTGCTTACTTTGCAGACCAAAT
>Ga0302296_1002074_pt1 | contig 13788 bp, 13 predicted proteins | sample III_Fen_N3_1_FD_194546 | JGI IMG/M metagenome (GOLD analysis project Ga0302296, IMG submission 194546) | Peat permafrost microbial communities from Stordalen Mire near Abisko, Sweden - III_Fen_N3_1 | ecosystem: Environmental > Terrestrial > Soil > Wetlands > Permafrost | place: Sweden: Abisko... | reverse complement strand
CCGGTGAAAATCAGAGTTTGCTTAATATCTTTATAATTATTCGCTCTGCTGATTACGAGCGCAATCAGACTGAGAACAGGAATGAGGATCATAAACAATGCAAAATAGAAAATCAGGGATCCTCCGAGGGCTTTGCTGATGTAAATCCGGCAAAGCAATAATATCAAAACAATGTTTAAGATTACTGCAGCTATTTTCGCAAACCGGTAAATGGCTGGCACCTCCTTTTGCACCTCTGCTGGTTTACTTTTGCTGTTAAATGTCGACATTCTATAGTCAAGCCGGCTTCCGGACATAAGTACAATGTTCAGAATTGTAACCAACAAAAATAAAAAAATGGAAAATATGTTTTGAGAAGTTCCGTTGATCAGGCTTAGACAGACTAGTCCTAATAACACAATATTACAGATTACTGTCAGGATTTTCATCTTCCCTCCTTTCGGTTTTATTATTTATTCAAGCATAGGTATATATTCCTTATAAGTTACTGATAACTTGTCATATAATAAATTGTCTTATGACTTATCCTCATACAAACCCTTGAATTTGTCATCAATAAAATCATTAAACCATTTATCTATCATCGATTTTTTAAACCGCCATTCCTTGCCCAGTTTTGCAGCAGGAATCTTCTTCTCCTGTGCCCAGGTATAGATCGTTTGTGGCTTTACTCTAAGGTATTCCGCCACTTCTTCAAGTGTCATTATTTTATCGTCGTTCAACATAAATATTATTTGAAGTACTGTCAGTGTGGATTACCGGTAATTTATCATGGTCTTCATTCGATTTTGCAGATGGTGTAAACAAATTTGCTGTCGCATTAATAACAGCGACATAGAAGTTTCCTTCATGTTTCCTGAATAATTCAAAGGACAGGTCTCTGCTGCCAACAAAGGGGCGAAGATTCCAGGCTAACTGGGAACTTACAAAAGCAAGAATGAAAACCCAAATTTTAAATATAGACATACCAAGTTTAGGATAAATATTTTTTGTTTCGCATGAATATTTAAGCCCGCTAATAATTGTTTTTACGGCAAAAATTCCGCTAAACGAAAAAATTGCGACGTGCAGTAATTTAAGGAATGAATAACTATCGCTGGTAATCATAAAGAATATGACAATTGGTGCAAAAGACAAAGCAATAGTTGAAAATACGAAAAAGCCTGCAAAGATAATGTTGGCCATCTGGAAGATATTCATAGTGGAACCGATCATGGATTGAACCACATAGAGAGCAGGAAAACATATAATCAGGGAAAGCAGGATAAGGCAGGGTATTTTAATCCCGGTTACTAAACCCTGTAGTGCCCCGTTGTAACTACCCATGATAATACCGTAAAGAAATGTGAATATTACTATGTACAATATCTGGCTAAAAAGATACTTACGGGATTGTAATGGGTCGTTCAGAGTCTCAAAGTATTCATCACTGCGCTGAAAAGCTTTGAAGATTGAAGGTAAATTTGCATTCATGATGTTTTTGTTTATAAATATACGACAATAAATATTAACAAACACTAACAAACACTAAAATAAATTAAAATTTGTATAAAGATTAATGCTACCCTGAAATATACAAGCCAGTATATCATCCATAAAAATCCAGCTTTCATGGTAAAGGGATAATGTTTTCGTTCATTTTTGGTTTGAGAATTGTAAAAGGATCAAATTCAGAAATTAATGCATGTAAAGCTGCGATTGTTATAAGAAATCTCTGACCAATTACAAATCAGGTTCTGGATAAACAGTCAATTATTTACCAGATCGGTTTTTGAAATGGTTATTTCACATTCACAGGAGAACTAAACCGGAATGATTTTGAAATTGGAGCAGAACTGCTTCTTTTGTAGATTTTGCTAACTTTATGTGAACCTTATTAAATATCAAAATGAAAAGACTATTATTTCTTACCATTTACTTTTGTCTGGTAAATTGGGCTGTTGATGCCAAGCTTACCCCGGTCAAGCTAAGGTGTGAGTATATGGATAATCCGCAGGTAGTTGATATAACCAGTCCACGACTTTCCTGGATAAACCTTGCTGATAAATATGAGCGCAATCAGTATCAGACTGCATGGGAAATAAGGGTGGCAGGAACTAAAGAGAAACTGCTGAATGGACAGGCTGACCTATGGAATAGTGGGAAAGTAGTTTCTGATCAATCAACAAATATAGTCTATAAGGGTAAAAAATTGATGTCCAGACAATCTTGCTGGTGGCAGGTCAGGACCTGGGATAGAAATGGAGTCATATCACAGTGGAGTGAACCTTCTTTCTGGAATATGGGGATACTCAATCCTGAAGAATGGAGGGCCAGATGGATTGGCGCACCCTGGCAGGGCGAGGAAGCATTGCCAAAACCTACTCGTGAACAGTCGGATCAGGCTGGTAACCCGCTTGCACTTCCTCCTCCTGCCCCACTCTTGAGGAAGTCATTTAAAATTAGTAAGGATGTGGCTTCTGCCCGTGCATATGTTACCGGGCTGGGCTATTTTGAATTATATGTAAACGGGGACAAAGTCAGCAAGGATGTCCTCGTACCTAATGTCACAGCTTATGGCAAGAGGCCGGGACTGGAAAATAATTACATATCCGTCCCCGACAATTTCAGGGAATACAGGGTTATGTATTTGTCTTATGATATTAGTTCAATGTTGAAGAAAGGGGAAAACGCTGTAGGAGCTATCCTAGGTAATGGATTTTATAATGCTCCGATGAATTGGACCCAATCCTATGGATCGCCCCGTTTTTTAGGCCAGATTTATATCACCTATACCGACGGTACAGAAGAAGTGATAATGAGCGACGGAAGCTGGAAAGCGTCAAAAAGCCCTATTGTTACCGACCTTGTATATGGTGGAGAGCATTATGATGCCCGATTGGAACAGCCGGGTTGGAGCAGTCCGGGCTTTGATGATTCAAAATGGGAACAGGCGGTATTAAGAAAAACGCCGGAGGGTAAAATGAAAGCACATATGTCACCTGTCGATAGGGTGATGGAGGAATTAAGACCGGTAACCATCATCAAAAACCGGGATGGTAAATTCTATGTTGACTTTGGACAGGAAATTTCGGGCTGGATCAGGATAAAAAATGTCAAGGGAAAAGCAGGGCAAGTCATTGATTTTGATTACATATGTGAATCTACCGTTGGATCAAACTCATATACTTTAAAAGGAGGAGAGCCTGAATCGTATGCTGCCCGTTTTACCTGGTTTGTTTTCAGGCAGGTAATTATAAGCAACTGGCCGGGAGATCTTAATGCCGATCAGATTACAGCAGAGGCGGTGTATTCCAATGTGGCTACAACCGGGAAATTTGAAACGTCCAATACCTTATTTAATAATATAAATAAAATTTGGTGGCGCAGTCAGACCGATAACATGCACGGCGGATATGCCAGTGATTGTCCCCACCGGGAAAGGTCACCCTATACTGGTGACGGGCAGGTGGGGTGTGTCACGGTAATGCATAATTTTGATGCCGCGGCATTTTATACCAAATGGATCCAGGATATCCTGGGCGCACAGATCCCTGAAACCGGATATATACCCAATGGAGCGCCCTGGCAACCGGGATGCGGTGGAGGAGTAGCCTGGGGTGCGGCAATAAATATAATGCCATGGGAGTTTTATATGCAGTATGGTGATCAGGATATGCTGAAGAACAACTACGAAGGCATGAAGGGCTATATCAGATATATGCTCACCTGGACTAATAAAGCCGGGATTATGTTCTCCCAGGCACCTGATACGGCTAAACCCAACATGTGGATGAACCTCGGTGACTGGTGCTCTCCCGGCAAGTTGCCGCCTGATGATATGGTCCATACGTTTTATCTCTGGAGATGTGCAGATCTTACTTCAAAGACAGCGCAGGTTCTTGGCCATACATCAGAGGCTAAAGAGTATGCTGATCTTGCAGACCGGACGAAAAAAGCCTTCCTGAAAAAATTCTATGATGAAGGGAAAGGGAGCTATGGCCCGAATGGCGGTAACATATTTGCACTGAAGATGGGCGTACCTGAAGAGCAGTATCCCAAGGTAATAAATGCTCTAAAATCGGATATTACTGCCAATGAAGGTCATCTGGATACAGGGATTTTTGGCACCCAGTTCTTTTTTGAGGTTCTTGCTGAAAATGGATTAAATGAACTTGCTTATGCAGCAATGAATAAAAAAACTCAGCCGTCTTACGGATGGTGGATAGAACAGGGCGCCACAACATCATGGGAACGTTGGGATGGAGAAGGCTCAAGAAACCATCCAATGTTTGGTGGCGGCCTCTCCTGGTTCTATCGTGTACTGGCAGGGATGAATGCTGATCCGTTACATCCTGGTTATAAGAACATTATTTTTAAACCGCAGCCTGCAGGTGATTTAAGATTTGCATCATATTCCAATGAGACACCTTATGGCACTGCCTCAGTGAAATGGGAAAAAGAGGGCAATGAATTCAGGCTAGATATCCAGGTGCCTGTAGGAAGCACCGCTACTGTTTATATACCAACATCAGATAATAGCAGTATTACAGAAAAAGGTATGGTGGTAAAAGACCAGAAAACAATAAGTTTTCAGCGGATGGAGAATGGGTATGGCATTTATAATGTTGGTTCCGGAAATTATTCATTTGGCTCCAACTGAAATTAATAAGGAGCATATACGGTTCATTCTGCTATAGCCGACTGAGGGTTCTGTTTCCAGCTATCAAAGTGACAACAACGAGCACCAGGAAGATAAAGAATATAACTTTGGCAACTGAAGCCGCGCCCGTAGCAATTCCTGTAAATCCAAATAGAGCCGCAACAATGGCAATTATCAGAAAAATAACAGTCCAGCGTATAATATGTCCTTGTATTTAGTTACTAATAAAAAAATGTAAATCACTTAATCACAAATATTTACACATAAGAATACAATAACAGATATGTAAGCAGTACGCCTTTTCACCTGGAAAGGTGTTACAGATGAACTCTTCTGAGGAGTACTTACTGTAAGAAAATTTACAGCAATCCACGAATAAAGTCTTCCTGTTTAACGAAAAACCGGATCAGGAATGTGAAATAAAATTGATTTCAGATGAAACAAAATGGAAATAAAAGAAATAAACAATATGAACTTTAATAATTATATTTTGTTAGAATACATTGATTTACACCTCCGAATAAATCATTTAATCAACAAGTTATTATGGGTGAAGATTAAATGAGTTTTTCAATTAGTTATAATGTATCAGTAAGTGCCTGGAATAGAAACTAATTTTTCAAGATTGTATTTCTAAGATTTAATTAACTCATTTTAAGAAATGGAAACAAAAACTCTTAAGATTTTATTTATAAAAACTTTGTTTTTAATTACCGGCATTACATTTGGATTTGCAGGCTCATATAAATGTGATGCGCAATCTATTGTTGGTAAGTGGAACCAGAAATCAGCTAAACAGTTCCTTACTGAAGAAGGCGCCAGGACACATGGTAAACCTGTTTTGGAAACTCAAATGTCAACTATTGGATCCGTAGTTTTTGAATTTAAGTCTGATCATACGTATATAGAGAAGACTACACATGCCACAGATTCCAAGGTACTTACTTTTACGGGGACATGGTCTGTACCGGGAAATCAGCTGAAATTGAAATTGGATCCGGAACAGGAAGATCCAAAATATAATCCAAAAAAAGACACTGTTTCACCAGACATTAATTTGTCAATAAATGGCAATGAGATGGTATGGATCACTTTTTATCCAGACAGCAAATTAACTGCAAAAACTGAACTAACTTTCACCAGATTCTGAATGAACACAAGGGTTAATTGTTGATTACTGCAATTATTCCGATTCATTATACTAATAACTATCAACAAATCATGGACTCAACTGTGACCAGTATTTTTGTATTTGCCATCTATTTAATTTTTGTGGGGGCAGGATTTTTATTAATTCCAAACATATTACTTCCATTATTTGGATTTCCTAAAACAGATGAACCATGGATAAGAGTGATGGCAACCCTTGTTTTGATCATTGCATTCTTTTACTTCGTAGCAGCACATCATAACATTGTACCAATATTTTGGGCATCAGTATTCGGGAGGTTTTTTACCTTTCTGATTTTTATGGTGCTGGTTCTGGCAAAGAAGGCTAAGCCAATGCTCATCATATTTGGAATAGTTGATGCTCTTGGTGCCGCATGGACGCTTTTAACACTTCTCTCTTAAACTACGGTTCTTGCCAGGATTTGAAATGCTTGACTGCGGTCAGGCAGTCGTACAGTCGTGCAGTCTTCATGTCTTTTGAATAATTGAGAATTATTCTACTTCTTTTATATTTTAGTGATATTACCTGATCTTAATTTCTGGATTGTCTATTCCTATTCCAATGGATATGTTTAACAACAATATCAGTATCTCTTCCAGCACCATCCACCGGATTAAAGAGGTGCAGGCTATGTTGTGTAATTATAATTTACTTAAGATGAAATAAATTTCAATATTTATTAATATTTATGAAAATCAGGATGAACTTTCAATTGTCTATATTGTTATAATACAATGGATTATATTGAATTGCAAGCCCAAATAAGCACATAAGTAAGAAGTTGATATAACTAATTACATATTGATAAGGAGAATCTCAATAAGATTTATTAAACTCATTTTAAAAATTAGATTTCTAGCAACAAGGAGGATCCAAAATATAATCCCAAAAAGATGCTATTACAACTACCAGTTCAATAACTTATCATTCAATGAACAAATTCCAGTCATACCACTTAATAATATAAAAATCATGATACGACTTTTCCTGGCAATGATTACTTCATTAATTGTTCTTTCTTCTTTTGGACAAACCCTAGCACATAAAGATTCGATAAATGTTAATGAACCTATAATAAAAGTCACCTTACTCGGTACCGGAACTCCACAGCCAATTATAGAAAGGTTTGGACCAAGTATTCTTGTCCAGGCTGGAGGTCAAACCCTGTTATTTGATGCCGGACGAGGTTGTTTACAGAGATTAAATCAGATTGGTCAATCTTATGATAAAATAAATGCTCTTTTTTTTACACATCTCCATTCAGATCATATAGTAGGATTACCGGATTTATGGCTTACGGGATGGCTTATTTCACGCCGGAAAGTGCCATTGAATATATTTGGCCCTGTAGGTACTGCTGATATGATTAAATATTTGCAAATGGCTTATGCTTTTGATATTAAGATAAGAGAGGAAGACGATAAAGCATCGGAGGAGGGAGGCAAACTCGTGGTTAAAGAAATTCAGCAGGGAAGTATTTATGATGAAGGTGGTGTAAAAGTAATTGCATTTGAAGTAGACCATTATCCTGTTGTACCTGCTTTTGGATACCGTATAGAATACAATGGTCATTCCGCTGTTTTATCAGGAGATACCCGATATTCGGAGAATTTAATCAAGTTTGCAAAGGGTACAGATTTGCTGATACATGAAGTAGCTATTGCTCCCGACACATTAAGTAAATCAGATTCCAGGTACAATATATTGGCTCATCACACGACACCCGAACAGACGGCCAGAGTTTTTAATGCAGTAAGACCTAAGCTTGCTGCGTACTCACATATTGTAAAACTTTATGGAGGAACTGAACAAGAAATATTAAAACGAGCACAGGCAAATTATTCAGGCCCTGTAATAATGGGAGAGGATTTAATGAGTTTTTCAATAAGTGATATCGTATCTGTAAATGCATGGCAGAAAAAATAACTTTTCGAGAAAACCGGACATGGTCCAATTGAAAATGGCATGAGGATCCAATTAATTTTATCTTAACCAGGTTATAATTAAGTTAATCAATAATAATTACTTCCAATCTATGACAACTTCAATTATTCGGTTTTTAAACATTCTTATTGCTGCATTACTCGCAGGCGCTAGTTTTGGGATATGGATGGGATTCAATCCTTTGCATTTGTCCCCCACAACTTATATCGAGCAACAGCAAAATATGATTAGGGCACTTAATACATTGATGATTGTACTTGTCTTTGGTGCCACAGTAATAACTATAATTTCTGCTATTCTTCAGAGAGGCGAAAAGCGAATATTTATTACTTTACTCATTGCTTCTCTATTCTTTATTGCCTGTATCCTTATATCGCGATTTGGTAATCAGCCTATAAATGATGAAATAATGACATGGACTTCAGGTAAAATGCCCATTAACTTGTCTGAACTTCGTGACAAATGGTGGACCTATCATATTTTTAGAACAATAGCCGAATTGATAGCTTTATGTCTTGTTACCTTGACAAGTGTGATAAAATAATTGCCGTACACAGTCTATCTCAAAACTGGCAAGACCTAGCAATTTATTTGCTGCAGTTCTGTAGTCGTTAAGCCCTGCGGTCTTTTGTACTAAATATATGGTTTAATATAGTGCAACTATCAATAATTGAGAAGATTATTCTGATCTGACTGAATCAGGAGACTGCAAGACTGCAAGACAAAAATATCGCCTTTGGAGAGGAATGAAAATGTATATTTGTAAAAAGTCTTGAAATTTCAGGCATTACTCCACTATTATCAATGAAATATTCAATTATTGCTTCTGAAAATTTCCAGCCTGTACGCTGGTCGGGAGGGACAACAACCGAACTTTTTATTTATCCACCGACAGCAGATTACAAGGAACGAAATTTTCAGTTCAGATTAAGTACAGCTACTGTCGAAACTGAAAAGTCCGATTTTACCCGACTGTCAGGAATTTCAAGAAAGTTGCGGGTTTTAGAAGGTGAAGTCACTTTGATTCATGATGATCATGATTCCAGACAGCTCAATAAATTTGATGCAGATGAATTTGAGGGAGACTGCGAAACATCTTCAATCGGAAAGTGCATTGACTTTAATTTGATGACAACTGGTGAAACTAAAGGAGAAATAACCGGTATTGTTGTTGAAAATGAGAAACATTTCGACTGTAATATAAAAGAAAATTGTGATTGGGTTTTTATTTACATATTTTCAGGAAAAATAAGCATTGATTTAAAGGATGATATAATTACAATAGTTAAGGGTGACCTGCTTATATTAAACAAACCAACAACAGGGAATCTTGAAATCAAAGGACTTGAAGATTGTGAATTGGTTTTCTCAGAAGTTACTTTATAATCGAATTGCAGGAATAATAAAAAGCAGATATGTCTATTTCAAAAATAATTGGATTGCAGTTTAGAAAGCCGGTGGGAGTACTTGGCAAAATAATAGCTAACCTGATGGTCGTTGGCAATCATATTTTCTATAAAACCATGATTGACTATTTAACTATTAGATCAAATGACAAAATTTTGGAAATTGGATACGGTCCAGGAATCGGTGTCGATATGATATCAAAGAGATTTGAAACTTGTGATATTTATGGGATTGATTTTTCCGACCTGATGTACCGAAGAGCAAGCAAGAGGAATAAACAAGTCATTCAAAATAACCGGGTCCATTTGTTGCTTGGTGATTTCATTGATACTGAAATCAATATGGGTTTATTCGACAAAATATTTTGTATAAATGTAGTTTATTTCTGGGATGATCTTCATAAACCCTTTAGCAGGGTTATTTCGCTTCTCAGGGATGATGGGATATTTTGCCTTTATATGGAAAAGAATGATGACTTGAATAAAGTGAAACTCACGAAGAATGATATTTTCAACAAGTATTCAATTGAGCAAATATCAAAGGCTCTGAAGGCAGTTGGATTCAAGGAGGTTGATTTCTTTTTTAAGAAAGGATATTTTATTAAAGCCAAAAAATAGCTATTAGTGTCCTTATGAATTTGTTTTGTAATTGTTTGATGATTCGGTTTAACTGAATCCGGTTAATGGTTATTGAAATTTATGATACTTTTTAAATTTATAAAACGCAGCCTAGTCGTGTTATTTATCTTTGCATCCATAAAATGCAGTAATGATAATACAAAACCAATCTCATTGGAAAATGCGAAAAAAGGTGAGTTACTATTTAATTCTGTCGGATGCACCAAATGTCATTCTCTTACCGGAGAATCAAGATATGGACCTTCATTAATTTTCACCTATGATAATGAAGTGATAGTTTACCGGAAGGGTAAAAAAGTATCTGTTAAGCTCGATCGCAAATACATCATAAGAGCTATAAAATACCCCGATTATGAAAAATTAAATGGGTATCTGGATAAAAAAATGATTCCGCCAACATTGACTACCGAAGAGATTGATCGAATAGTTGATTACCTGATTTATATCAACACGAAAGGGAACCCGTAATTAATCTTTAATCTTGCTCTGCTTTAACTTGCCTGGAGACTCATTAGTAACATTTTCTGTCCTCATATTCGGCTCATTGGTTACATGGGATAATTCGTACGTACAATTGCTTTTAATATGCTTACCGACAGAGATTGCCAATTATTAAGAGACTAATAACAAGCTGACGAATTCTTGCTTCATTAAAATAATGCAGCAACTATTTAGTAATTTTCTTTATCCCTTTGGTAATACCTGATTCATTAAATGCATCGATGCTGAAAGAATAGGTTACATCTCTGTTTAAACCTGTCAGTCTTACTGAATCACAGTTATATACCATATAGGAAGTATATAATTTGTTAATGTCAGTTCCATAGTTAATCACATAGCCGGTTGCTAAATTATCTTTTGTCCATTTAACTATAGCTCTGCGGCTGTCAGATGCATTTCGATCAACAGAAAAGTCTGCAGGCTCGACTGGTGTTTTGCCCTCTTTCTTCCCGAAGATCCGTAGATCATAAACAGAAAATTTCCCGTCAGGTACTTTTACATTCTCAATTTTTATGTACTTTGTTTTTATTGGTTTTTCCAGTTCAATGTAATCATGGCATGCATCAGTGGTATTATTGCTTTTATCAATAATAACCTTCCACAACTTCCTGTCATTTGATGCTAATATCCTGTAACAATAAAAAATGTTTTTACTATCAGGTTTCAGTTTGGAATCATTATCGGCAAAATTTACCTGAATAGCGTTAACAGTCACCTTATCGTCCAGTTCTACGCTCAACCACTCACCTGCATTACCTGTACTGGCGGACCACCATGTTCTTATATTTTCATCAAAAGCATTTTGTACCGGATATTTTTCCAATGCAGATGAAGCCTCGCATTTCTTATTATATGATAAAAGCATCCATCCTTTGAAAAGACTTTCTTTTTCAAAATCGATTTTGCTTTCTGGCATTATTGTCGGATAATCGGCAAAAGCGGTGAATGTGTGCAGTACGCCATCTTTGTCGAATGCCGCGGGGAATAATCCAAGACGCCTTTCAAAAATATGGCGGATACTGATACTCATGCTGGAAACATGCCAGTAATTGCCATATTTATCCAGAAAGGTTGAACTATGTCCGGCTCCTGCAATAAAGCCGCCGGGTTTATATGAGAAAGGACTATTCGTTTCATAGGTGAATGGGCCTTCAGGGGAATCAGATTTATAAACACCATCGGCATATGTTTTAAATTCTGTGCCGGGAGAAGCATACTGAAGGTAATATTTGTTGTTATACTTTGTCATCCAGGAGCCTTCGTTATATCCATTCTTATCTTTTTCATTTAGTTCACCGGGGTTCTCCCAGCCATACAATTTAGGATTATGAGTGATAAGGATCTTTGGTTCTGTTACAGGTTGCATCTTCGAATCGAGCTGAACTACCCTGATAGGCTGTGATTCCTGATCTGAACATCCCCAGTAAAGATAAACCCCGCCATCATCATTTCTGAAAAAATGCGGGTCCCAAACCGGGAATGGCAGGCTTTTCGCCAAAGGTTTCCAGTTATCTTCAAATGGATTAGTGGTATAATAAATATTCTTCTTTACCATAGCTGAACCCATATAATAAGTTGTGTCATTAATTGTGATAACATCGGGTGCATAATCTTCTATTGGAAGGCTTTTAATCGGAATGAAGTTCCAGTTCAGCATGTTATCTGAATTCCAATATCCTCCGCTGTGCGATGCATAAAGAAAGTACTTCCCCTTATAAAGGGTTATAACAGGATCCGCCGCTTCCCTGTAAGGATTACTTAAAGAAGACTGAAACCGGTAATTAAGATTCATTGGATTACAAAATGTCTTTTCTTTCTCCGATGTAAATGAGAAACATAAGATGACAATCAGACAAACTAAAAGGGCCTTTTTCATACTGTTGTTTTTAATAATCAATTATATTGACAATATAATACCATTCTTCAATGCATCGTCATACTTTTCTTTATTAAAGACATAAATAAAAGGTGATCGGTGAGGACCGATATATCTTCTCTCATTTAATTTGGTAATAATACCAGAGGCAAGAAGTTTCTTTGCAAAATTTCTGTCATCGAGTTTCTTTTGGAGTATAGTTTCATAAAGTGAAGTTATTTCGGGTAAGGTAAATTTTTCAGGAAGTAATTCGTACCCGATAGGATAGAGATTTATGTCGAGCCGCAACGATTTTAAAGCCTCTTCTATAATTACTTTGTGGTCGAAGAGTAACGGAGGCATATTTTGAATATTCCACCATTTACATTCCTCAGTATAAAATTCACCCGCAGGCTTCACCCTATCGAATTCTGTAAGGGTATAATACCCTATTGAGACAAAATATTCAAGCAGCCAATTCAGTTTATCTGCGTTTACCCCGTATAACTTGCCGATCTGATTTATTGTAAAGGAAGCATCGCGGGTCCTTTCAGGGTTACCAAATGCTTTAAACTGTTTGAGATACATATTTTTCAAACCGGTTCTTTCAAAAGCTATCCTCTTTGCAGCATCATCAATTCTCTCTGTTTTTCTGATATAACCTCCGCAGGTAGTCCACTTGCTTATACCGGCAGGCCTAAGAAGCAAGACTTTCAGTTCTTTCTTATGATAACCAAAAATCACGTTATCAATTGAAATATTCTTTAAAAATGAATCAGGATCTTCCAGAAGATCTGCTGGCAAATCATCAAAACCATTCATATTTCAAAAATAAACAATAATATTACGTAATTATTACGGAATACAAAAAAACTAATTAATTTTGAATCGATTAATTCATTTATCCGTAATTTCCGCATACCTAAAATAGTATATATTTAAAACCAATACTCGCAAATAATGAAAAAAGCATCTATTATTCTTTCAATGATCATCATGGCTATTGTAATGAACACCAGTTTATTAAAAGCTCAGGATATAAATACAGGTGAAAAATATTTTACAGGCAAATTTAATCTGATGGTTTATGGCCTGCCCGACGGAGATACCAAGATGGTTTTAACAATTGTCAAAAAAGACGACAAGCTAACAGGAACAATCGTGGCCCCGGAACGAACTGATCCACCTTTAGAACTCACAGGTATTGCAGTAGCCGACAGCACATTAAACGCTACATTCAGTGCCCAGGGGATGGATATTACTCTGTTTTTCAAAATTAAGGATGACAAGAATGTAACCGGAAATATGATGAACATGTTTGACATTAAAGGGACAAAAGAGCAATAATTAGTTGTATTATTTACAAAATCATAAAGCATCTTTGTATAATAGTAACTCTAATAACAAAAAATATGACATCACGCAGGACATTTATTAAGCAATCCGCTTTTACCGCCGGATCGTTAGTGGCATTTTCTTCAATGAAATTTCCGCAATTCTCAGGGAACGATATTAAAATATCTTTAGCTGAATGGTCCTTTAACCGGGCCCTGGACTCAGGTAAAATGGACCATTTGGATTTTCCTCAAATTGCTGTAAAAGAGTTCGGGATATCAACCGTTGAATATGT
>Ga0302296_1002073_pt1 | contig 13794 bp, 8 predicted proteins | sample III_Fen_N3_1_FD_194546 | JGI IMG/M metagenome (GOLD analysis project Ga0302296, IMG submission 194546) | Peat permafrost microbial communities from Stordalen Mire near Abisko, Sweden - III_Fen_N3_1 | ecosystem: Environmental > Terrestrial > Soil > Wetlands > Permafrost | place: Sweden: Abisko... | reverse complement strand
CATAATAATGCCTTTTAAATGAATAATGACCAGATTCACCAAAAGACAAAATCGGTTGATTCAAATGCCTCCCCGAGAGTGAAAGTTCGAAATTTTTACACTGGTAAAAAAATCCCACCCCTAAATCAACCAAAACGCCACTCGCTATTCCCTGCGGAAGTGCAGCATCTGAAGAATTAAAATCACCCAAATCGCCCCATCGGTTCACATCCGACAGGTCAATATTGAGATTTTTATTCATCAATCCGAGCGAAACACCCGACCCTAAAAGACCCTTTCCTAATTTTGTCCGCCAGGAATAATTTAATTCAACAGAAATATTCTTCTCAAAACCAATAACATCATTCACAATCGAAACCCCAACGCCATCCTTATCACCAATTAAATGAAGCGATGCATCTATGTTAAAAACGTTTGTTACAGGTGCCCCCGGAAATCCAACCCACTGATATCTATTTAATAATGAGAAGTTTATTAATCCATTTGACCCGGCAAAGCCCGGATTCACAGTCAGTTGATTAAATCGATTCTGACTAAACTGCGGATCTTGCTGAGCCTTGGCTGCGAAAATACAAATAATAAACAATACCAACAATACAATAACCTTATTCAATAGTTGCCATATGCGATCCGTGATATTTGCTTTTTTATCATTCATTAGCATGATGGTAACTGTTGAGGCTTCACGTATTAAAAGTGGTGACTCCTGATTGGAAGCAAAGATAGAACTTTACTTATTATATGAAACTTTACTCATTATATTTTATCAAAATACTTCCACCATCTTTCAGGAATCTCATTTTCACAAGCTTTCCTGTAATCTTTTTTGGAACAAGGTATCCTTAACGGAAATACTGTGCAATCTTCGGCTGGTACTTCCATCCACCAACGTTGAGATATGGGGTGATGTAAAAATGAAATTGGTTCATCCAAACCCTCTACCGGAACGTTAAAATGTTCGAAATTTGTCGCTTCGTCAATCGGTTCTTCGTCAAGTCGCTTCGACATACCATTAATAAAGTACCAAGTAATCTGAGCAGCCATCATGGCTCCTGAAGTGGTTGAATCATATGAGGGTGAATATCCGAAAAGACCAAACCAAACAGGAGTGGTAGAAATACCTGAATACCAGGCAATTTGACAAGCTTCTTCTCCGGTAAGTCCATTCGGAGATATTCTGTATTGGCCTGGCGCTTCCGATGATTTCATCGAACCGAAGTCAAAACTTACCATATCTGATTTTCTAAGCAGTGGTTCAATCTCTTTTATGTCGGAACGGATATCTCCCAACGTGATAATTTCACCATTATTTCCTTCGGCTACAAGATCATGCTCCTGCTGGCAAATAAAATAAGACTGTCCTGCAATTACACTTAAGGATGTTCCGATGGGCAGATTGTTAAGGTAAAACTCCTCTGCCGGAGCTTTTTCATCCAAACTGTTGTCGATACGGTCATCGACAATTACAAGATTAAATTCCTGTTTATCGAATCCCTCAATGAGTGGATTCGTCAATTCCTGGCTCCCTCCAAGAATCAGTAATGGTATATTCAGAATGGAAAGCTCTTCGGCAACGATCTTTACTGCAGCATAAGTATCTTTAAGTTCTTTTCCACATATAATATTTCCAAGATCGACAATATTTATTTCGGGTGGAAACGCTGTAAGTGTGTACAGATGCTGCCTGATTGCATCCGGCGCTTCAGAAACCTGTTGGCAACGCGACCCTCGCCCTTCAGGAATCCCTAAAATGGCAATATGGGGAGGATTATCTATATCGAATACCTGATTTTTCAGGAAATGCCCCAACTGATCGGAGCTTCCTTCAAATTGTTTAACAGCTTCTAACGCAGACGCAGGAATGATTAGTTCGTTTATCATAGGATACAGAATAATTTATTTACAACTTAAAACATCTGACCCTCAATTAGCTTTCGGGATATTATTTGGTCTTTCTCTTGTTCGTTTTTGGCTTCGCTCCTTCAGTTTCGATGATTAATTTGCAATCTGCAACGGTCAACGAATTGATATCAGTCCCCTTCTTAATTTTGTAATTTCCCTTTTTAAAGGAAATATACGGACCCCAGCGCCCTTCCAAAATGCGAATATCCGCATTTTCGGCGAAAGTTTTCAATACCGATTTAATTGTATTTTCCCTTTTTTCCTCAATTAATTCAATCGCACGCTCAATAGTCACAGTCATTGGTTCGTCAATTCCCTTTTTCAAAGATACAAAATTACCATCATGTCGGATATACGGACCGAACCGACCAATCCCAACAATAACTTTTTTATCTTCATACTCTCCAAGATCACGGGGAAGATCAAACAGTTTCATGGCATCTTCCAGGGAAATCGTTTCAATGCTCTGCCCTTTCTGAAGGCTGGCAAATTGAGGTTTTTCATCGCTATCCTCAACCACTTCACCCAATTGTACAAACGGACCGAACCGGCCAATTTTTGCTGAAACTGCTTTGCCTGTCACCGGATCTGTACCAAGCATCCTTTCGCCGCGGGCACGTTCCGAATTATTAAGTGCATCTTCTATTTTTAAATGAAAAGGTCGGTAAAACCCATCAATCATCTCATTCCAGACTAATTGACCCTCCGCAATTTCATCGAATTGTTTTTCGACAGAAGCGGTAAAATTGAAATCAACAATCGGTTCAAAATATTTAACCAGAAAATCGTTGACAACCAAACCTATATCTGTTGGGAAAAGCTTCGATTTCTCTGCACCAGTTATTTCTGTTTTCACCTCATCGCTAATCGTTCCTGCACGCAACGAAATGGTTAAAAATGATCGTTCCATCCCTTCCCGATCTTCTTTTATAACATACTCGCGTTGTTGAATAGTTGTAATTGTTGGGGCATAGGTTGATGGACGTCCGATGCCAAGCTCTTCGAGTTTGCGGACAAGGCTGGCCTCCGTGTAACGTGCAGCTTTTTGAGTAAACCGCTCCAGTGCCTGAATTACATCGGGTTCTAATTTTTGATGAACAGTTAAAACCGGGAGCAACCCTTTTTCATCATCGGTACCGTTTTCATCATCTGATGATTCCATGTAAACACCCAGAAATCCATCAAACCGGAGCACTTCACCCGCGGCTACAAAAACCTCGGTAGCTTTAGACACAGAAATATTAACAGTTGTTCTTTCTATTTCAGCATCTGCCATTTGTGATGCAAGTGTCCGCTTCCAGATTAAGGTGTAAAGCTTTTGTTCCTGCGGTGTTCCTTTCACCTCTTCCTGGTCAAAATAAGTTGGGCGGATCGCCTCATGCGCCTCCTGAGCCCCTATTACCTTCGTTTTATAATGACGTATTTTTACATATTTATCACCATACGAGGCAATTATTTTCTTCTTTGCTGCTTTGAGCGCTTCATCCGACAATGTTGTCGAATCGGTACGCATATAGGTGATTAACCCCGATTCGTAAAGTTTTTGTGCCACCGACATTGTTAATCCGACAGGAAATCCAAGTTTCCGGCTTGCTTCCTGCTGAAGTGTGGAGGTAGTAAATGGAGCGGCTGGTGATTTTTTGGCCGGGCGGGTAACAACATCGGCAACCGTGAATTCTGATCCCTTACATTTATTGAGAAATACCTTCGCCTCCTCAGCAGTATCGAACCGATTGTTTAGTTCCGCCTTTAGCAACGACATCTTGCCCCCTTTCTCAGGAACAAAAAATACAGCATTGACCCTAAAATATGGCAAGCTTTGAAAATTTGTGATATCCCGCTCACGGTCAACGATAAGACGAACGGCCACAGATTGAACCCTGCCGGCAGACAAGGAAGGCTTAACTTTTTTCCACAGAACAGGCGATATTTCGAAGCCAACCAATCGATCAAGTACCCTGCGTGCCTGTTGGGCATCAACCAGATCTTTATTGAGAAGCCGTGGATTCTCAATTGCCTTTAATATGGCCTCTTTGGTGATCTCATGGAAAACAATTCTGTTAGTCTTTTTAGGATCAAGGTGTAAAACCTCCATCAAATGCCAGGCAATAGCTTCTCCCTCGCGGTCCTCGTCCGAAGCGATCCAAACTTTACTGGCAGATTTGGCACATTTTTTTAACTCGGCAACAACTTTTTTCTTGTCTTCCGAAACGATATAATTGGGTTGATAATTATTATTGATATCAACTCCAAAATCTTTTTTATCAAGATCACGGATGTGTCCAAAACTTGATTTGACAAGAAAATCCTTACCCAAAATTTTCTCTATTGTTTTAGCCTTGGCAGGCGACTCGACGATTACCAGATTCTCTTCCATACTTTTTGAAGAATGATATTGGTGTTTCTAAATTTTTTGCAAAGTAAAGAAAATCAAACCCTAAGTTCAAACTATTTCTTAATTCTTTATTTTTTGCAATGAGCAGACTGTTGATACGTGTCAATGTAATTATCCTGTATATCAGCGAAATGCCGCCGATATTTGAATTATATAAAGGGAAATTCTTTTTTTAATCCGGGGGTTTTTATTTCTATTCAGAATTTCTTTGAAGATGAAGAATAAATAACGGAATAGATTGTATATGTCATATTGATAGGTAATTATGATTTCATTTTGTAATTATCACTGAATAGGAATGATTGTACCATAAAAAGGTTTGAAATATTACAAATCTGAATAATCAGTCGGGAAAAGCAACATTTTGATCGATTTGGATACGATATGCTGGTACTCCGGCAGGGCAGAAAGTTTTTTCCAGTCGGGATGATTTCTGAAAGCATCCCAATGGGCATCATGGGCCGCCATATCTGCAAATGTAGTAAGATACATTAAGTTTGGCATAGTGCTTCCTGAAATGACTTCAGCAAAAAAAACCGCATTAAAATCAAGCGATTTAAAAAGTTTGATCTCACCGCCTTCATTGAACATCTTCACCTTCTGACGAAAAAGATTTTCGGTTGGACTTTCGTAACTTCTTAGTTCATAAACTCTTTCAGACCTTTTAGTTTTATGTGCCGGGATAACGAAGGATGGCGCTTCAGGGAATGCCTTTAAAAGAATCGATTCTTTCCTCAAAAATGAAACATTGTCAAAAGGAGCATTCAAAAAATCTGCACCAGTAGCTTGATAAACTGGATCTTTGGCCAATGTCGCCTGCAACTTATCCAATTGATCAAGTGCAATTAGAGGGAACCAAAGAATAATTTGTTTTCCCAGGATCGTATCCGATGGAATCGGCTTAAAAACGCCAACACATTTGATGCCTGCCCGGTGCAAGGCAGGCAGGTAGGCCATTTTCATGTAATTATCAAGTCGTTCTTCCTGTATTTTATCTTTTAGATGATAAACCTGTATTTGGTAGAAATCGAACCCAACTGCGCTTACAAATTGTGACAGATAAAATACCAAAATTGAGACGATTATCATTTTTTTCATATCGAATAAATTTAGTTAAAACATGAATAAACAGATATTCCACATACATCTTTGGTTAAAGGAAAATCATGCGAGCATTAATTTAATATTTTTATAAAATACTGTTTTACTACATACAATCAATCGGCTCTGTAAAGAATCCATTCGTTTAAGGTTGGCTCCTTTGCCTCTACAATTTTCAGACGAAAATATCGGGCCGAAACAGATGGAAACGAAGCAGTATGACCTGTCCCATTAGTTTTTAAGGCTAAAGCCACCAGCCATTTATCTCCTGATTTATATTGTATTTCAAGTTTTTGACCTTTGTTATCCCATGGATACCAAGGTTCAACTACCGAGAAAGCTCCGATGGAAATTGTTTCACCCAGATCAACTTCAGCCCATTTTTCCTGATCATCTGGTTTAGGTTGCCAACTGTTTTTTGGATTTCCGTCAAAAAGATTCTTCGCTGAGGTTCCCTCTTTTTCTGAAGAGGCGGTGGCAGTTTTACCGGCTGCAGGTAAAGGAAGCACCTTTGGCGCACCGTTCAATTCGACCACAACAACAGAAGCAATTTTGTCGGGAGCATCACCAACCAGCGTAATTGTATTATTTGTTTTTGATTTTTCTATGACGAGCATTTTCTTTGGATCAGAAAGCAAATATGCTTTTGAAATTTTATTTAGAAGTTGAATTGAAATCTTGCCATCTTTGGGCCAATCAAAAATATGAAGATAGAGTTTGTCTCCTTTTTGGGTACATCTTCCCCATTGCAGGTAGCTAAACGGACTGGCAGTTGTTCCATAGATGGCTTCACCGTTAATTTTCATCCACTTTCCGACCTCTGCAAGTCGTTCAATACTTGGTTGTGGCACAAGCCCCTCCGAGGTTGGACCCACATTTAACAAGTAATTGCCACCTTTGCTTACAATATCTATTAACGTTTGAAGGATCTCTTTTGTCGATTTCCAGTTGTTATCTTTCGATTTGAAGCCCCAGGTATCGTTCATTGTCATGCAAGTCTCCCAGTTTCGGCCCGGAAAGCCGGTTGCCGGAACAAATTGCTCCGGCGTTTCGGTGTCTCCGTTATAATCGCCACCTAACCTGTTATTAGTAATTAAGTTGGGGTATTTTGCCAATATTGGCAGAAATTTTTCGGCCCTCTCTTTGGTCATATCACATGGCGTATCCCACCAGAGAATATCAACCTGTCCATAGTTCGAAAGAATCTCTTTAACCTCAGGAACGGCAACTTTGTCAATGTATTCATCCATTGAGCCGTCCTGGGCTTTATCCCAATGACCACTATATGTCGCACCACCCGGATTGTTCCAGTCCTGTGCCTGAGAATAATAAAATCCGAGTTTAATTCCATTTTTATGACAGGCTTCGGCAAGCGGCCTCAACAAATCCTTGCCATACGGAGTTGCCTCAACAACATTCCACTTTGAAGCCTTTGTTCCGAACAGCGCAAATCCGTCGTGGTGTTTCGATGTGATAATCAAATACTTCATACCGGCGTCCTTCGCCATTTTCACCCATGCTTCGGGGTTGTATTTGACAGGATTAAACTGTTTGGCGTAGGCTTGATACCTGGCAGTTGGAATTTTGGCATTATTCATAATCCACTCCCCGATCCCATCAATATCTTTTCCATCATAAACACCCGCGGGTACAGAATAAACACCCCAATGGATAAACAAACCGAATTTCGCAGCTTTCCACCACTCCATTTTATCGGGTTTTGATTGAGCAAAAGCGCTGAATGTCAACATCAGGGACATAATAATTATAGCAATTTTTTTCATTTGTATATAATTTGTTTTTAAGTTGCCAAATTGAATCCCGTAGTTGCGGGATGAGAAATTCTCATTTTTGGTTGATGATAGTTTAATCATCGCTATTTCATGTCAAATATTTTATTGTTTATTTCTTATCAGTTTTTGATTAGCAAAACGTTTGCCCAAAGTTGGTTAAAAAACAGGTGTAACCCCTTTTTTGAGAATAATATTTCCGTATTTGGCAGTTTCGCCGGTCATGACAACAGCAAATGCATTTTTCGCCCGCTCGTAAAAATCGAAACGCCCAATCCGCTCAATTGGCGCAACCGAAGGATTCGATTGATAGATACTTTTTAAATAACCTGCCTCGACCAGCGGATCAAGCATATCGCCGGGAACAGCATCCATCATGACCAAGGGATGAGGTACATAGGCATCGAGTTCGAAGAGGGGGAGGATGGCGGCCAAGAGATCGGCTATCTTTATTCCATCTGCACGCAGAACACGGGCATTGAAAGTTTCACCCGGGAAATGGGTATCCGCCAGAACAATCTCGTCACCATGCCCCATTCGGGCCAAAACGCTCAGCAAATCGGGACTAAGTAATGGTGAAATTCCTTTAAGCATTGATTTTGTTTGTTGTGTTGCAAAGTTAGATCTTTATTTTTTGTATAAATTCAAACTGTTTTATAACAGGTAATTAAATAAATACGGCAGCAACACTTGGCTGCCATATTTAGTAATTTATTTTCCCTTTGCCCGAAGTTGCTTAGTGACATTCTCACCGCCATTCAGCAAATGAAGCAGCGGCGTTGGACGGTCGATCCCCTCTATAAATTGTGGGCGACCCTGCCATGGAGTGACTGAAAGAACATTGGTCAGATCCATCCAAAACTGTAAAACAGAAGGCCTCAGTCCTGCAATCATATGAAAATGGTTGGCCGGAGCATACTGTTTGTATTCGAACATGGTGGCATATTTAGGGACAACCCAGCTGTGCGGCCAGGTAATATTTGAACTATTTGCAACAAAATCGGCCAGTTTTGCAGGCAAATCAACAGTTGTAGCTTCGTCCCATATCAAACTGAACATTCCTGATAATTCACTGTACGCCAGACGGGCAGCAATGCCATCAATTCCACCGGGACTCGTAAAGGCCACGCTGTTTCCACCTCCAGGAAAGTAATACATTTCGGCACCAGGTAATGAGATGTTTTTCATGATCTCTTCAACCGAGGCGCCCACTTTCGCGGCCCAGTTCAAACTTGCAGAACCCGAGTTGTCACCGTCAACAATCCCCTTTAATGCCCAAAGTTCATCCCCTTTTACCGAAATGCCAAGTTCTTTGGCTTTAGCTACTAACTCATTTGGATCCCAAACTTTGCGAAAATCCATAAAAAGTGGAGGATTACCTCCTGTAAGCCAGGTAGAGAAGAGCATGGTAAGCGTACCTTGCATATCGGCTTCTGTTCCGAACGGAATTGGACTTTTAGACCCGTTGTGGTCGAAGGTCGTATTAAACAATGATTCAGCCAGATCGCAGATAGGCAACGGAATTCCCCTCGGATCGCTTCCCCATTCCAGCTGGTTCATAAAGGCACCACTTACCGCGTTCATATCTTTCATCAGGTTGCGCATAATCAGGTACATCGCCAGCGACTGATCGAATTTATCGCTCGCTCCTGCCTGCGACAAATCGAGACGGTTTTTTACGTGACCCTCGACCCAATTACGCATGAATCTAAGTTCTTCTTTATCGTATGCTTTCTTGTTGAGCATATCAGCCAGCAATTTCATATCAAGGCGGGCAACTTCAAGTCCAAATGTATTTCGTGTTGGAAGCACATGAGTAAGAGCTGTTTCCATTCCCATCGAATCGTGGCCAAAACAAACGATCCGTTTCCCCTTCAATCCTGCAAAGGTTAAAGCGGCATAACTCCAGTCAACCAATGACTGAATGGTTGACTCTGAAATTTTCGGGAACATTCCGATATCATCCCACGTACCAACATTAAGATGGGTCAACCTTCCCGACTGTGCAAAAGCGCCGTTTACAGCATGAGCAAAAACGACACCCGGTTTTGGGGCGCTATTTCCGCATGTAATATTCAATGGCATATCTTTGGGAAAATGTGCCATCAAACTCATTAACGATAATTGCGGAAATGCCCAGGTATCAGGTGTGCAAACAATAGCATCGACACCGGCATCCTTAAACTGGCGTGCCACAAGATCGGCCTGTGGCTCGCCATCCATCAGAACATTCGAATAGACAACCTTTACCGATGTACCGTCGGGCATTTTCACTTTTTCGGCCAAAAGATCAGCGATCATTTTGACAATATTCAAAGTGCGCTGGCGTGCATCCTGGTCAATACGCGGATCACCTGTAGCACAAACACCGAAAGTAACCACCTTGGTGACGTAATTATCTCCATCAAGACTTAAACTTATTGCTTTTCCCATTTTTTAGATTTTTTTTCATGCCAAATTTAATAAGCATCCGATGCAAATACTATAGACCGGAAAATCATTTATGTGTATATATCAAACATCGAAGAAAAAGCTTTTCGCCACATTTTATAATGCTTAAGATCTGTTACGCTTTGATATATTGATTTATAAAGTATTTAAACAATTGAAATAGCTGAAAATTACCACTGCTATTTTTTCCTGTCATATTTTATTATTTGTGTATATAATTCTCTTTACAATTATTTTATATCTCAAAACCCTTCTTAACAAAGATTTTTATCATATTTGCGAAACTATTGAAGCTAATTTTCGTTAATAGCTCTGTATGAAGAAGTTTTTATCCATATCATTTTCATTGCTTATCCTCCTTTCGGGGATGCATTTTACTGTTTCCACGCACTTCTGTGGCGGTAAAATTGCAGCTTCCAAAGTATCGTTTTCGGGTGAGGTAGCTTCATGTGGTATGGAGAGTTCTGTCGACCAGTGTGCATCGACTGGCACCCGTCTTGCTTCGAATTGCTGTCACAACAAAATATCAGCCTTCGTAGTCGATAGCAATTATGCCCCTTCGTTCTCCGATTTTAGGTCGTCCTCTCAACCTGTTTTGCAGGTTTTTTATATCCCCGCAAGTTACAATGCTCAATTATTCTCAGTTTTAAATCCTCTTAACACAAATGTGCATCCGCCAGGCAATTATTTGGCAAGCGATGTAAGCTTGCCCGACATTTGTGTGTTCCGAATTTGATTTTAATGTATTCATCAGCTTCTTGGCAGAAAGGTTATTAAGACTTTTGTGCTAAATGTTCATTCCTATTACTCAATACATTAATATCAAATTTTATTATCATGAAAACTGTAAAAATTATTATAGTTGCCTTATTGGCAATATTTTTGGGCTCAAACTCCTTTGCCCAAACGGTCGATCACTCCAAGATGGACATGTCAAAGACCAAAACAGATTCCAAAATGAACGTGGCTTCTACAAAGACCGAAACGCTCAAAGTTTCAGGGAATTGTGATCAGTGTAAAGCCCGTATCGAAAAGGCGGCAAAACTTGATGGCGTTTCAAAGACTGAATGGGATGCAAAAACAAACATTCTGTCGGTCTCCTTCGATCCTGCAAAAACGAACATGGATCTGGTAGCGAAGAAAGTTGCAGCTTCCGGCCACGACAATGCAAAGGCTAAAGCCGACGAAAAGGCTTACAGCGCCCTTCCGGGTTGTTGCAAGTACCGATAATTAATTCGGCAATTCGACGATGTGACAATTATTCAATGATTTGAATCTCAAATCTGTCACATTGTCGGGTTGCCGAATTGTCACATTCTTCATTGCCGAATCGTCGAATTTACAAATTAGCCCCATGTTCAACCGACTTGTCAAATATTTTCTCGAAAACAGGCTGATTACCTTTATCTTTCTGATCACTTTCGTGGTTCTGGGGATGGTATATATGCCTTTCAACTGGAAACCGGATCTATTTCCGCGCGATCCGATTGCGGTGGATGCAATCCCGGATATTGGGGAAAATCAGCAAATTGTTGCGACCGAATGGATGGGTCGATCGCCTAAGGATATGCAGGATCAGATCACTTATCCTTTAACAACTGCTCTTCTCGGAATTCCTGGTGTCCAAACGGTACGAAGCACCTCGATGTTTGGTATGTCGTTTATCTATATCATTTTTAAAGATAATGTTGAGTTTTACTGGAGCCGTTCGCGCATTCTCGAAAAACTCAGTTCGTTACCTGCCGGGACATTGCCCGTCGGAGTTCAGCCAACTTTAGGTCCTGATGCAACCGCTTTGGGACAAATCTACTGGTACACACTCGAAGGGCGCGATCCCAAAACAGGGAAACCCAACGGCGGTTGGGATCCACAGGAACTGCGAACAATTCAGGACTTCTACGTCAAATATGGATTGTCAACTGCCGAAGGTGTCTCGGAAGTTTCATCGGTGGGTGGTTTTATCAAAGAATACCAGATCGATCTAAACCCCGAAGCGCTGAAAGCTTTTGGTGTGTCGGTAATGGATGTGATGAATGCGGTGCGCAAAAGCAATCTCGATATCGGTGCCGAGACAATGGAGTTGAACAATGTGGAATACATCATTCGTGGTTTAGGGTATGTCAAAAACCTGGATGACCTCGAAATATCGGTTGTTGCTGTCCGTAATAATGTTCCTGTCAGGATCAAAGATGTGGCACATGTTGCTTTTGGACCGGCCACACGCCGTGGAGGACTCGACAAGGCCGGTTCAGAGGCAGTAGGTGCGGTCGTGGTCGCCCGTTACGGATCAAATCCGATGGACGTAATTAATAATGTAAAGGACAAGATTAAAGAACTTGAAGCCGGACTGCCACAAAAAACCTTACCCGACGGATCTGTTTCGAAGGTTACGATTGTCCCATTTTACGACCGAACCGGATTGATCAGGGAGACTATCGGAACACTCGAATCTGCATTGTCGCACGAAATATTGATCAGCATCATTGTCATTATTATCCTGGTAATGAATTTACGGGCCTCCTTAATCGTTGCCGGACTCCTGCCAATTGGCGTATTAATGACCTTCATTTTGATGCGGCTCTTTGGCGTCGAAGCCAATATTGTCGCTTTATCGGGCATCGCCATTGCCATTGGCGTGATGGTCGATATTGGAATTGTTGATGTGGAGAATATTCTCCGTCATCTTGAAATGCCCGAAAATGAAGGGATTCGCGGGAAAAAATTAATGTCGGTTATCTATCTCGCCACAACCGAAGTGCGGGCAGCTGTGGTTACATCAATCGCAACTACCATCGTGAGCTTTCTGCCAGTATTTGCCATGCAGGCGGCCGAAGGAAAGCTGTTTCACCCGCTGGCCTTCACGAAGACCTTTGCACTTGTGTCGGCATTTATTCTTGGAATTGTTGTATTGCCAACTTTGACATACCTCTTCTTTTCGATTCGCATCGACACGAAGAAAATCCGTAAGTTCTGGAATGGAGCCTTATTTGCTGCCGGTTTCCTGTTTCTGTTTTTCTGGCATACCTGGCCGGCACTGGCTTTAATTGCAATCGGCATCAATAATTTGCTGGACGATCGCTGGCCGGAACATCGGAAAGAATTTCCCAACTATATTAATATTGCCATCACCGTTTTCGTTGCGGCCTGGTATCTTACCATCGAGTGGCTTCCGCTGGGTGCACACAACAGTGTATTTGCCAATTTCGTTTTTGTGGCCGCGATTATCATCTTAATTCTTTCGGCTTTGATGTTGATGGTCCATTTTTATGAAGATATCATGCGATGGGCATTGGCTCACAAACGAAAATTCCTGATTATTCCGGCTGTCACGCTGGCATTTGGACTATTGGTTTGGTTGGGCTTCGATAAATCATTCAGTCTTATTGCCTCGGGTTTCGAAAAAACAGGTTGGAAAAATTTCCGGCAAACGGCATTCTGGCAGGTTCCTTCAAAAACATTTCCGGGAACTGGCAAGGAGTTTATGCCCTCTCTAAACGAAGGTTCGTTTCTGTTGATGCCAACCAGTATGCCACATTCAGGCATCGAAAAAAACCTTCAATATATTGAAACACTTGATAAAAGGTTATCTGCGATTCCTGAAGTGGAGGTGGCAGTTGGTAAATGGGGGCGCGTCAATTCAGCGCTCGACCCGGCACCAGTTCAAATGTTTGAGAATACAATCAATTACCGTTCAGAGTATATTCTCGACGAAAACGGACAGCGACAAAAATTCAAAACAGATAAAAAGGGTGATTTTGTCTTGAATTTGACGGAAGTCAGAAAATTCATTGAAATAAACGGAAATAAGGTTGAAATAAATGGAAATACAATTGAAGTAAATAGTATTCGGGAGATTAATTATGATCGAAAGGATGATATATTCATTGTACAATCATCAAATAGTAAGGTTGAAGTCACCGATTACCGAAAAGTCAACTTATTTCAATCTATTTCCAAAAATTTCAATTTATATCTTTTAAAGGACGATGATGGTGAGTATTTCAGGCAATGGCGACCCGAAATAAAGAGTCCGAATGATATTTGGAACGAAATTGTTAAAGTGACAAATATTCCCGGATTAACTTCTGCCCCTAAATTGCAACCCATCGAAACACGGTTGGTGATGCTCTCAACAGGGATGCGGGCACCGATGGG